>Ga0315277_10000640_pt1 | contig 54756 bp, 37 predicted proteins | sample YL17G05_15_MG_FD_203695 | JGI IMG/M metagenome (GOLD analysis project Ga0315277, IMG submission 203695) | Sediment microbial communities from Yellowstone Lake, YNP, Wyoming, USA - YL17G05_15 | ecosystem: Environmental > Aquatic > Freshwater > Lake > Sediment | place: USA: Wyoming | collected... | reverse complement strand
CGTGGTGGATGATCGTGTTGTTGTGGCCGATGGCGATGTTGTTCACCACGGTCGAGTGCCCGTAAATCGTCCGGACTTCATGGTGCGGCACGCAATACCGATAGGGCCGGTGATCGTGGAAATGCCGCCACGGCACAAAGGCGTAGGAACTCCAGCCCAGCCCGAAGCCGAAACCGAAGCCCACCGAACTGCCGTAGTAGGTGAAGCCAAGGCCGGGAGTGTAACACGCCGCCGGCGGCAGCGGCGCCCAGCCGCAATACTCGTCGGTGTATCGCCAGCTCACCCACGCCGGGCCCCAGGCATAATCCGGCCGCCAGCACCAACCCCAGCGCGGATGGCAGAACCACCGTCCGTAATGGAACGGCGCCCAGCCCCACGAATAATCCGATTGCCAATACCAGCCGTGGTCGGTGTAAATCCAGCGCCCGCCATCGCAGTACGGCCGCCAGCCGGAATTCAGCACCACCACGCTCGGCTGCCAGCAGGAACCGTAACCGTCCACCTCAACCCAGGTGCCGTAAGGCGAAAGGGAATTGCAGAAGTAGTTGTATGTGACGTTTGCCGGCGGTGGCGGCACCGATTCCGCGACGGCGGCTGCCGGCGGTTCCGCGGACGCCGGGGGCGCCACAACTTCGGCCGGCGCGGCCGGCGCAGCGGCTTGAGGCGGTGCCACCGCTGTCATTGCGACGTTGCCTTCGCGCAACATCCGGTCGTGTTCGAGCATCGCCGTGAGCACGTCGCTCGACACGCCAAGGTCGTTCAAGTAAACGATCTGCTCCGAGCCAAGATTAAACGTGCCGGTGGAGTTTGTCACAAACGCCAGCATCACCGACTCGTTCACACCGGCCTGGGACAGCTTTACGACTTCCGAAGTCTTGGGCGAAAGTTTCAAGTCGGCGGGTACGGGTTTGTTTGTGCTGCCGGGCGCGGGTTCGGCCTGTTCTGGTGGCGGAGCGTTTTCCTCGACCTCTGCCACCTCGCTGTCCGTCGGCACGGAGGCGAGCGTCGCGGCCGTCAAATTCGTCTCCGGGCTGGAAACATTGGCGATGTCCGCCGCCGATTGTTCCTCACAACCGCTGACCAGCGGCAGCGCCGCCACGCACAGGGCCAGCCATCCAAACCGCCAAAACCGCGTTTTCATATCTCGCTCCATTCTAGTCTGTTTGAGCCAGGTTTGCATGTTCAATGTCTGCTGTACCTTTCGACTGGCGGAGGTGAAAGGGTATTCAGACTTCCGGCATTGCAGCTGCGGACCGCGCCACGAGAAACGACTTCAACTCAGCCGCTGTCTTGGCGCCGAAGCCCGGCACCGCGACAATTTGGTCGACCGTCGCCAGCCGCAGGCGCTGCACCGAACCGAATTTTTTCAGCAGTGCCGCCTTGCGGGCTCCGCCGATGCCGGGGAACTCGTCCAGGATGCTTTCCGAGATCTTCCGCAGGCGAAGCTGGGCGTTGTAGGCGTTGGCCACGCGATGCGATTCGTCGCGGATGCGCTGAAGCAGTTTGACCGCCGGATGATCGAGGCCGAGGCGCAACGGCTCGCCCGCGCCGGGCCGGTAGATTTCCTCGAACTCCTTCGCCAGTCCGAGGGCGGGGATAGCGGTCAACCCCAGCTTCGCCAGTTCCTCACAGGCGGCGTTGAGCTGACCCTTGCCACCGTCAATGAGAATCAAATCCGGAAGCGGCGTTGGCGCCGCCGGGCGCTCGACCTGCTCGTTCCGCCGCACTCTCGCACTCGTTTCGTCCACCAGCTTCTGCAACTCCTGCGGAATCGGTTCGCCGCCCTCGTAGCGAGGTTCATTTCGCACTTCGAACTTCGCACTTCGTGATTCGTTCAGCAGCCTCGTGTAACGCCGCCGCACCGCCTCCGCCACGCAGGCGAAGTCATCCTGGCCTTCGACCGTCTTGATTTGCATCCGCCGGTAGTTCGCCCGATCCGGCCGGCCATTCTTGAAACTGACCACGCTCGCCACTTTGAGCGTGCCGCTGATGTTCGAGATGTCGAAACCCTCAATGCGGTGCGGCGGTGCGGGTAGTCCCAGCACTTCCGCCAACGCGGCCAGATCGCGCTCCGGGTCAATCGCCAGCGGCAGGCTGTAGGGCACGCGCTCGAACTTTTCCTCCTTCCGAGTCGTGCGTTTCAACGCCGTCCACGAGTCCCGCAGTTTCGCCGCGCGCTCGTAGTCCTGCCCGGCGGCGGCGAGTTTCATTTCCGCCTCCAGTTGTTCCATCATCTCGGCACACTGGCCGGCGAGGAAGTCGCACGCGGCGCGGACCTGTTCGCGGTACTGCTCGCGCGTGACGTTGCCGATGCACGGCGCGGTGCAGTGCTTGAGGTGCGCGTAAAAGCAGTGCTTGTAGTCCGCGGCATCCGGCGTGAGCGGACGGCAACCGCGCAGATTGAACTCGCGGCGGGCGAGCTGCAGCGCGCGGCGCAGCGAAACCGAATCCGCGAACGGCCCGTAGTAACGCGCCCCGTCGTCGGTGCGGAGGCGCGTGAAAGTGAAGCGCGGAATCGGGTCGTTCAGATTCACCTTCACCATGAGGAAGCGTTTGTCGTCGCGGAAACTGACGTTGTACTTCGGGTGGAATTCCTTGATGAGCTTGCCTTCGAGCAGCAGGGCTTCCGGTTCGCTTCTCACGACGTGCACGTCAAAGTCGTGGATCGTGTCCACCAGCGCGCGAAACTTCAAATCCCAGCCCAGGCGGCGCGACGGTTGGAAATACGTGCTCACGCGCTTGCGCAGATCGCGCGCCTTGCCCACGTAAATGACCGTGCCGAACCGGTCCTTCATCAGGTAAATGCCGGGCCGATGCGGCAGTGTGCCGAGTTTCTGGCGGATGTGATCGGGCAAAGGCATCGCCGGAAAGTTAGCGACGGCTCGTTGGTGGATGCAAGCCCGCCTCCTAGCTCAAGAAAAGCCGGGCTGAGGCGGTGTGCGCGGCCGGGCGGTCCCTTGGGAACCCAGAACGACGCCGGTTGACCGATCTCCTCCACCATGGTGTCAAGGTCTTCCTTGTTCGCACCCGCAAGCGGAGTGCAACGGCCGCGGAGAACTGACCCGGGCAGAGATTATCTTGGCCTGTCTTCGGTTCGGAGATTAGTCATCACTTCCGCGGTACCATGCCCAGCAATTTCTGCGGGCTTTGGAAAAGAATCGCCTCCGCAATCTGGAGCGCCTCGCTGAAGGAAAGCTGTTCCCGGTCAATCCGCTCGGCCAGGACGTGAGCCAATTGCCGTCGCACGAGCATTGCCTTGGCGTAGGTCCACTCGACGCAGTAGGCATCGGAGAAGAAAGCGATCTGCTTGTTCGTCGGCAGCATGTCGAGGCGCTCGGCCATGACCTGGCGCATGATGTCCGGGAAGAAGTTGTGCCACCAGCAGCCGGCCAGGCTGAAGTTCGGTAGTTCGCGCGCCAGTGTGCACAAAGATTGGTTGGCATGGCGGCTCGACAGGAAGCATTGGAATTTCAAACGCGCATGCCGGCCAATGATTTCGGCCAGTTGCCGGATGGTTTCTTGCTTGAGGCGGCTTCCGGTTTCAAACGGCAACGGCTCGGCGCCGAAACTGAATTGGAAGACGATGCGGTCGGCGTGTTGTTCGAGTTGCGTCAGGAAAACCTCGTTGATGTAGCTGGCGTAAACGTCACGTTCCACAGGCCCGGCCTGCGAACGGCGCGCCAGGGCGGCCTCCATCTCCTCGTCGCTCACCAACCGGTAGTCAATGTCGGTTGAAAGGTGTGTCGCGGTTGAGAGGATTTGGTCGTACGGAATCGCGTTGACGTAATGCGTGACCGCCGCGTGCACGTCCGCCAGCGTGCGAATCGTGCGCGAGGCCGGCGGTCGCCCACCTGCGCCGATGGGGCTGGGGCTTTCCGGCGAGCGCCCCCAGCAGCGTTCCAACTCGTAGAGTGCCGTGTCGAATTCGCCCCATTGGCAGCGGGTGAAGAAGCCCCATTCCAAAGCGTATTGCAGACGGTCATCGTCTTCACCGTTGCCGCGGCGCGCGATCTCGGTGCCGGTGCGCCGGATGTTGAGCCGGTCGAGGATGGAATGATGCCAGGCGCGATCATCGGCGCGTTCGCGAATCAGCGCGTCCAGCTTGCGCCACGAACTGGCGGTGATCGGTTCCTGCCAGCCGTAAAGGTCGCGCAACATCCATCGCACTGCCCAGAAGCCACTCGTGTTTTGGATCGTCGGCAGGAACGGCAGCGCCTCCTCGATGCGCGCCTGGGCTTCTTCAGTGCTGGGCCATCCGGGGAATTGCGTCAAGCGCGCTCCGCTCGGGCAGCCGGCGGCGTAAATGTCGCTCACGACCATGTGGTAGAGAAGCACGTCGTGCAGGCCGCGCGCGCCGAGCCTGCCGCCGACCAGATGCGTGTGGATGTCGAGAACCGGCACTTCGGCCAACGCTTCTTCAACGAGTTTGGCGGTTGAGTTCATGCTTCAAGAATTTTCGGAGCTGCGGCAAAGATGGAATCCCCGCCGGCCCCGAGTCACCTCTCGCTTTCAGCGCCGCCGCCGCCGAAGCCAGGCGCACGCGCTCTCCGAGCGGCAGGCCGCGCGCCAGCGCAAACGTGTAAGCGCCGTGAAACACATCCCCGCAGCCGGTGCTGTCCACCGTGGCCACCTTGAATGCGCATTGATGCTTCGGACTTTTCCAGCCGCGTGCCTGGTACCAGCAACCCGCTTCACCGCACGTGACGATGGTGATGTCGTGGCCAGTCGCGGCCAGCGTGCGAACAGCCTTTTGCGGAGAGGATTGTCCTGTGAGTTCGCTCGCAAACCCGCGGGAGATGATCAGGTGATCCGCCAGCGGCAGCAGTTTTGGGAAAAACGGGTCACTCGCCGTGTCGAAATCCGCCACGACCGGAATGCCGGCCCTTCGAGCGATGCGCGCCGCACGAATCATCCCGCACACACCGATGTTGTCCACGAACAGCACGCGGCACGACGTGATCAGCGCTGCGGGCACCGCCACGTTTCCACCGACGACCCGGTTCAGGTCATAGAAGATGTTGCGCGTGCCGCGCCGCGAGTCCAGAACGATGTTGGAATAGATGGCCCGTGCTGCGGAAGTTCGCTTCGCCTTGGAAATGTCGATGTTCTCGCGTTTGAGGCAATCCAACGCAAAACCGGAAAGCTCGTCAGTGCCGAGCACACCCGCATAAGCGCAACGCGCGCCCAACCGCGCCGCCGCGATCAAGGCGATGGCCGTCAGCCCGCCGCACTCCCGCCGGCGCGCGATGACCCGGCCCTTCGCGTCCGGCGCCGGATAGGCCTCCACGTAAATGAAGTCATCCACCGCGACCGCGCCCAAGCCCACGACATCAAATTCTTTCCGTTGAAGCATGGCATGACTCGCCGCCCCATACCTGCCGTCGCGCCACGAGGACGGTGCTCACCTGCGGGCAATGGTTTGGCGTGCCGCCGAGGTTTGTCGAGGATTTGTTTGCGTTCGCCGGCGCCTTCAATTATCCATCGCCACCGATGTTTCTCGTCCTGCACATGAACGACCGGCTGCGGTGGCAACCGCCTTGTTAAGTTCGGAGCTTTGACCATGGACCTCGCCAAACAAATTCGCCTGAACCGCATCTTCTCGCATTCCTCGAAGCGTCTTTGCTCCGTCGCAGTTGATCATTTCATTGGCTATCAGCGCGGTCTGTCGCAGGGCTTGGTGAATGTTCCAGAAGCCATCAAGAAGCTGGTAGCGGGCAAGCCCGACGCAATCACGATGCTCAAGGGCATGGCCAAGAGCGCGTGGGAGCTTTACGCTGGCCGCATTCCGTTGATCGTCCAATCCGTCTGCTTCACGGCTGACGACGGTGTCATCGAAGCCGTGGCGCGCCCCGAGGAAGTGTTGCGACTCGGCGCCGACGCCATCGCAGTGTCCCTCGGCGTGCGCGGACCCAATGAAGGGAAATACCTCGGCATCCTCTCGCAGATGGTCGCGGAGGCCGACCGCATCGGTCTGCCGGTCATGGCTCACATTTACCCGCGGGATTTCTCGAAAGGCGGCACGATTGTTTTCGACCCGGAGAACATCTTGTGGGCGGTGCGTTGCGGAATTGAATGCGGGGCGGATGTCATCAAAGTGCCCTTCACGGGCGATGCGGCTTCCTATCGGGCCATCGTGGCGACCAGCCCGGTGCCGGTGGTCGCGGCGGGCGGCCCGCGCACTGAAACTCTGCTGAACGCGTTGGAGATGATGGTCCAAGTCGTGGCATCCGGCGCCCGCGGCGCGACCATCGGGCGGAACATCTGGGGCGCATCCGATCCCACACGCGCGCTGCTCGCCTTTCGAGCAGTCATTCACGACGACCTGCCGCCCGGAGAAGCGCTCGCCAGAGCGGGGTTGGGCTAGGTTTATCGGACGCCCATGAATGAATGGGCTGCACCACCGTTGGCCATTACGGCTTGTCATTTCCCAGGAGGATCACACTAAGGGGAGCCATGGGCTTGGTCGTCACGTTGAACGTGCCCCGCTCCGAGATGGCAAGAGGTGGGCCGATGGCCTCCCCGCGCAAGTTGCACGGCTGGGCGGTGCGAGCCTTCATCCCGGAGGGCAATTGGACTGTGCAAGTACTGGAATCGCCGACTTGCTCCCATAGCCGCAACAGCGTCCCTTCGCCGTAAGGATTACGGCCGAAAGCCGTGAGCAACAGGCCGCGCCGCACCGATGCGGTAGAACCCGCCCCATCGTCCTGAGTTGCGGGCGCTGTTTTCTTGATGGTCAGGCCCGAAGCGGTCGCTGGCAGCTTTCCCGGACCTGCCTCGGACACTGCGGCCAGACAATCCACACGCGCCTCCCACGAGCTGCCGATGAGCGACTCATCAGCGGATTCAGTTTCCGCGACGGCCCACAGACGGACGCGCGACGACCAAGACCCATCAATCCACTGGCCGAAGTTGGTCGAATACACATTGTCGAACATCAACACAAACACGTCCGGGGTGCGGGTCTCGAAATCCCGCGTGTAACGCCACAACCCCGGCCGCCCCAGACTCACCAACTGCGCGCCGATCGGGCAGATGCCGATGGCGCCTCCCGTCGCGGCTTTCACCAACAGACCGCCGTTGAGACAGAAGATCTCGTGGTTCGAACCACGAACCAAGTCTTTGGCCGGGTCAACAATGCCGCCCAAGCGAGCCAAACGAAAACTGGGATCGTCGGCCCGGAGTGGAAAGCAGAGCCACCCTCCCTCGGGCCAAGGATCGGGCGTCTTGTTGGTGATTGACCATTCCAAATCCAGCCACGGCTGGCCAGCGTAGAGCGTCACCCGCAATTGCGTGGCATCGGAGATGATGCTGCGGGGAGAGGCTTTCAGCACTGCGGTGACCGAAACGGTGCTGCTCCGAATTTCCAGCGTCGCCTCGGCCGCGGTGGCCGCGCAATACGGGTATTGTTTAGCTGGCGGCAACTTGGGTTTGCCGTGGCTGATGTTCTCGCCCGAAGTGGGGGATGTCACATATGCGCTCGTAAATCTGACCGCCTGGTCCGCGTCGAATCTCTCGTACAAATACTGCCCCAGTGCATAGGGAGACCGAGTGTTGACCAATTCTCGGCCTGTCTTCCTGCAAACCACCGAGCGAACGCCGCAACGGGCTGGATCGAGCGTTACTCGAAAAAACTCGTTTTCGATAATGCCCCTTGCGGCGTCGGCTCCAACTTCCCCTTGCGCCGAACGATCCGACACGACGAACGTTCGGTATCCCAACGACGGCAGGTTCCTGGCAACAAACTGCAGCCGTCCCTGGTCCACGGAGCAGGCGACAATTGCTCGACTGCGCACGTCCTTCAGAGCTGTCGCCGTTCCGCTCCACGGGACATTCACGGCTCCGTCCCGAGGCCAAGGCAGTGGATTAAAGACCACGATGCGCCGCCCAGCCACATTGACCGATGCTGCCAGATTGGCCATCTGCTGCTCAATTGCTCGCTCTACCAAGACGGCTGCTTTGCGTGCATAGGCCCTTTTCTGGTCAAATCCCTCCAGCAGAAATTTGTACTTGCCGGCGGCGAGTTTCTGTTTCCACTCCTCTCCGTAACAGTAACCTGCATATTTCGGAACGTCCGGTCCCCATGTGTGCTCCCCAAACAGCAAGGTGTTTTCGTAGGCGTCGCGCACGGTTTTGGCGGCGGAAGCAGTGGGAGCCCCCCAGACCGCAAGGAGCGTGTCGAGCGCCTCCAACGCCGCGATCCGCGGTCTTGTGGCATGAGCCAGTTGGGTCTCGATCGGCATCGAGCCAATACCATGAATCCAAGTATCAGGGGTGTCCCCCCGAATCACCGGCAGATCGGGCTTCTCTCGCAGAATCGCCTCCGCAAAGTCTGACATCTGACCAAAGCGGACGCGCACACCGAGCAGTTCCTTCTTGGCGCGAGCGAACAGGCGCTCGACTTCCTGGGAATTGGGGGGGCCGTGGTTATCCCCGGTCATCCACATGCAAAGCCAGGTCTTGTGCGGCCAATCGCGCGGGGGCAACAAGCCCGAGCCGTAAGCAGCCGAACACATCGTCAGGACGCGGGACCCATCCGGACCTTCCCACCAGTACAACAAGGGAACGTCGGGGCGGGAACAACCCTCATTACACCCGATATGGAAGAACTTGACTCCCGCCTCAGCGAGGATGGTGGCCATCGCCCGAGTATGAGAAGGAACGTCGGTCATCTTGGCTGCAGTCGGCAGCGGTTGGCCGGCGCGGCGCGCCATCTCGACCGAATACCCGAGTCCGCGTGTGAGGTCCTCCAAGTCGAGCGATTCGGTATGCGTCGTAAACGCCAGCGCGTGCGGCACCAACCGGCCTGCGCGCATCGCCGCGAGGAACTGGTCACGCCGCTCGGGTGTTTGACCCGGCCACAAGATCTGGGCCATGGGCCAGCCGGCCAGAGTCCAGGAGAACTGTTGGTCCGTTGGCAAGCTGCGGCTCTCCTCCACCAGCTTCAGAGCTTGATCGGCCATGGTTGTCCGGTAGCGATCAACGACCTTGCTGGCCAAATCGGTGTAGCCGATGTCGAAGTGTGTCTTGGAAACGATGATCACCTCCTCGAGGTTCGCCCAGGGCGAACCCTCCTGCCCCCGTGATGTAGTTGCTGGGGAGAGCAATCCCAAGGACCCAACGAGCAGGCACGCCAGCCGCGGGCACCTGGCGACACATCGGCCTAGCTGAATTCTCCAAACAGACTTGTCACGGCTGGCCAACCCCCGACCGGATCGTCCGTGCCGATGATAGAAGCGTATCGCCCGCGTCATGGGGACACTTTTGAAAGACCTCTTTCCAAAGTCAAACCGCAAGCGCAGAGGGATTGGAGACCTCGCGCTTTTCCGAACGTGAGATTCGCTGAAAGCGGGATCGGATGCCAATCAAAGGCCGTCCTCGGGATGATTGGGGTTGGCTGACCTTCGAGACGTGCGAGCCACCATTGCATTTGCCGCGCCCGCTCGAAATCGCGCCTTTGGACGATGCGGTGAGCCTTTTGGTTCTCTCCAACCAGGACGAGAGTTTTGAGCGTCAAGTTTGCAAGGACGCCCGGTCGGCCATTAAGAGTCCGGCGTGAGAAAAGTCGTCAGAGTGGTGCACTCGCGAAGCAAGCCGGAGGGCCGACGGGAGGACTGGCAGACCGTTTGCCGGCTTACTTCGGACCGGAGGATCGTTCCTGAATCCAAGCGACGTCCGGGTTGTTGGGGGAAGGCACATTCAAGGGGAGCAAGGCGCCACGCTTGAGGTTCGGCGTGGTCCGCGGATCCACCCATTTCCGGATCTCGGCATGACCATCCGCGAAAGACAGCCCCGCGGCGCGGTTGTGGTAGCTCGCCGGATAGTCCACGATCCGGGCGGCCGGCCCCCGATCCACTAGGTCAGTTTGAAACAGACCGTCGTTGATGCTGTCTTCGCGTTCGTCGATCAAGACCCACGCCTTGGCCGGCGGGGGATTGATGATGTCGGTCCTCTTCCTGAAAATGATGTATTTGCTCTGGCCGATGTCCACGTCGAACACGTAGTTCATCCAACAATTCATGGATACGCTGCGCACACCAGCATGCCCTTGGCCGCCCAAGATCACCGTGCTCTGATCCGCGGGACATTTGTAAACCCGCGGCGTGCTGACGTAAGGGCCAATCTGGCTGTAGCGCGCCTCCGTCAGATACAGGGTGTTGGTGTTGTCCCGGTTGGCCGGATCGAAATCCAGCCAGCCGGAAACCCAGGTGTTCGGACCGGCATAGGCCCCGCCCGTCACCGCGGCAAGTTGGTCTTGATGGTCGTCGGCGTACATGCCCCACGCGAACTGGAATTGTCTGAGGTTGTTGACGCAGCCAATCCCCTGGGCCTTCTCTTTGGCCTTCCCCAAAGCCGGCAGCAGCAAGGCGGCAAGAATCGCAATGATGGCGATCACGACCAGCAGCTCGATCAAAGTGAAGCCGCTATGGTCGTCCTTGTGCAGGTTGTTCATGGCACCGGCGTTGTCAGACCGCTCTGAGGGTAAGGAGCGGACACTCGAAAGCCAGAACCGAAAGCGGGGAATCCTCCGTCTTCAACGGTCGCACGGGTGCTAGAACAGTCGCAACTGTTGTTCGACTGGTTCACGCAGGTTGCTGACGCCCAGACCGAGCAAACGGAGGGGGCGTGAGACCAGATGCTCCCGGCCCAAGAGGAAGCAGCCCAAACGGTAAATGTCGTTAGCCTCGGCAATCGGTTCCTCGACCGAAAACTGGCGTGTGAGCGTGGTGAAATCGCCATAGCGCATTTTCACGCACCGTAACGGAGACTCTCATAAAAGTCCCTCGCATGACGCTACCGCCTGGACACGCCATGCGCAAATCTCCGGGTGGCTTGCATTCACGCCCTCCGTCATGCGCGCGGACTGATGATCAAGGGACGTTGTCAAAAACTTTGTGTCAGGGATCTCTCGAGGTTGAGTTCGGATTCAAAGCACTGGCAGATGCGTTGGGTGAGGGCGGCCAAGTGGGCGTTAAACCGTGGGTTGACGCAGTACCATTTGGTGGCGTAGAGCTGGTCGGCGAAGAGTTTCATTTTGATGAGAACTTCGCGTTCGGAGTGGAAATGGCTGCCGGCATTGCGGTGGAGGTTTTCGATCTGGTTGTTGAGGCCTTCAGGCAGGTTGGTCGAACGCGGGTGCGGGTGGAGTGGGGTTACCGATCCACAACGCAGCGGGCCACCAAGCCGGCGCCACCGGACGAGCGGCGGCTGTCGCCGGGATCAGGTGGACCACGGGCGGCTGCGAGAGCGTGATTTCTCGAGGGCGAGTTGCGCCAGCTCCACATCCTCGGCCACTTGGAAGTCGAACATGCCCACGCAGAGGAAATCCGCACCGTTTTGGAAGGCATATGGGAAACCCTCGCGGGGATGGATGGCGCCGGCGCCCAACACCTTGTACGCGACCCACGGTTGCTCCACCTCCTCCATGAGCACCTTGGTTTCTTCCGGCGTCTCTTCCCAGACGCTGTCGTGGCGCGGCATCGGGCCGGCGGACCAGTAGCGTTTGCTGTTGAAGGTCTTCATGTAGAAGTCCGGGGCCAGTTTCTCCCGCTCACAGGCTTTGACCACTGCGATCGAATGTCCGCCAATGCCGGCGATGGCCCCGCCCTGCTTGATCCGCTCGATAGCCTTGCCCAGCACGCCCACCTTGCCCTCCGCGACGAGGGAGTCGCCCACGCCGCCATGCACGTAAACCGCCACGGCGCCGTGGTCAATCGCCTGCGGGATTTCGTCGAGGTCGTTCTCCGTGATCTTCACTTGGGCAATCCACTGGATCTTGCCGCCGCGCTGCTTGCGATAGCCATCGAGGATGCGGAGGGTGTTGTTGTCCAGCCGGAGGATCGCGGTGTTGAGTCCGTGCGCCTCGCATAGCGCCAGTGTCTCAAAGACTTTCTCGTCGGTGAAGTAGTGCCTGAGCAGCGGCGAGACGTAAATGAGGTCGCGACTATGCGCAAAGCTGCTGATCAAGTTGCCGCCGCAGATGAGCCGGCTGACCGAGAGCTTGCCGAGCTTGCCGCGCGGGAAGCTGCGCCCTGAGGAGGCCGCACTCGCAGCCGGGGCCGGCTGGCTTTGCTGAGCGAGCAGCGCCCGCTCCTCGAAGCCGAACGTGAGGGCCGCGCCAGCCGAGGCGACAGTGGATTTCTGAATGAAGCTACGACGAGAGAGGTTCGTTGACATAGGCTGACCTTTGCAGCCACAAGCTTACCGGCTCCCGCGACGGATGCCAAACCCAACCTGTTTGAGCACCTGTCGAAGTCAGTTCCGGTCGCTCTATCGCTCCAAAGAAAGACAAGAGCCGCGATCGCAGGGGGCACGAGCCCGAAATGAATCTATCGCCCAAAGAGACCGAAGTGGCGCTTGTCCGTGCCGTTCGAGGCGACGAGCAGCGCGTTGAACTAGAACAGCGCAGGATTCGCTGCTTGCAGTGCGTCAGGTTCTCTTCCAACGCGCGCGGGCGTCCCGACCACGCCCTGTTATCTCTTGAAGCTCATTCAATAAAAACTCGTCCAGTTGCCGAAATGGCGCCAAACGATCTTCGGTCGGCGGGCCAGGTCCGCGTGGCCGTCGGCGTAACCGCGACTGATCGATTCTGCCCCGCCCCCTTGGATCTGGAATCCGGAATCGGCTTTCGTGGTGGGGTGACCGCCCCAGGCCAAGGACAGATCCGTAATGAAGTCGTCGTGATAAAGTGTATCGGTGATAATGGGACTCAGGGATGCTCCCCGATCTTCCAGCCGGGTCGGCCAGCCCTCGGCCAGGGTGTTCGTATTGACCCGAGAGGTCGAGGGCATCACCTGAAAGCCTGGCTTCCCGGAACGGGGAACCCACCAACTATGTTGCATGATGGCGAAACCATACGTCCACCGCTGTTCGTAATAATAGCGCAGATCGTCATTGTTGAGGATGGATCGGTTTCTCTGCTTTTGCAGCCACGCTTGAGCCTCGTCAAATTCCGACGGCCTGACAGGACAAAAGAACATGGGAACAGTCAATCCGTAACCCTGAAGGGCTGGGATCATGGCATGAGCCACATCCCAAGGGTTGTTCCCAATGTCACCCAGCATGGGCAGTCGGCCACGCGCGTCATCGGACCCGTAGAGATTCGCTGCGAATGCCCACTGGCGGAAGTTAGAAAGGCAATTGATCTCGCGCGCCTTTCGTTTGGCTTTACCTAGGGCCGGCAGAAGCAGTGCGGCCAAGATGGCGATGATGGCGATCACGACGAGCAGCTCAATGAGGGTGAAGCTGCGCGTGTGGTAGAGGCGCGAGCCGCGTGAGCCTCCGCGGTTGAGGAGGCAATGGTTCTCGCCCGGCTTCATAGGGAAAGGCTAAGCGCCCGCGCGTGCTGGTTCAAGCACCGCTTGTCGTTGAACGTAACTTGGGGTAAAACACTCCAAACGGAACGATTACAGAGTATTTGCATATGAACCTGGCACAGATGGCAAAACGCATTTTCCTTTTCGCGCTGGTGAACATTCTGGTGATGGTCACCATCACCCTGGTCCTCGGTGTGTTCGGCGTGGGACGGTATTTCCCGCAAGGCGGATTGGCGGGCCTGGCGGGCTTCTGCTTGGTCTGGGGATTTGCCGGGGCCTTTGTTTCCCTGGCGCTTTCGCGGCTGATGGCCAAGTGGCTGATGGGCGTCCAGGTGATTCCCCCCGACACCACGGAACCGGACCTGCGGGAACTGGTGGAGACGGTGCATGAGTTGTCCCGGCGTGCGCGGCTGCCCGCGTTGCCGGAGGTGGGCATCTACGAATCGCCTGAGGTGAATGCGTTCGCCACAGGTCCGACGAAATCGCGCGCGTTGGTGGCGGTCTCAACGGGTCTGTTGCAGTCTATGCGACGACGTGAGATGGCCGGGGTGCTGGGGCACGAGGTGGCGCACATTGCCAACGGCGACATGGTGACCATGACGTTGATCCAGGGAATCATCAATGCGTTCGTGCTGTTCCTGTCGCGGGTGTTGGCGTTTGTTGTGAGTCAGGCGCTGCGCTCGCGGGAGGACCGGGGTGGCGGTTGGTTGCAGTACCTGCTGGTCATCGTATTTCAGATCGTGTTTTCCATCCTGGGCTCGTTGGTGGTGTGCTGGTTCTCACGCACGCGGGAATTCCGGGCGGATGCGGGCGGCGCGAGTTTGGCGGGACGCGAGAACATGATCGGGGCGCTGCAGGCGCTGCGCCGTCTCCATGATCCGGAGATCGCGGCCGCAGAGGCCCAGCGTGCGCAAGCCTTTCAGTCGCTGAAGATTTCCGGAGGCAAGGCCGGCTTCGCGGCGTTGTTTTCCACTCACCCGCCCATCGAGCAGCGCATTGAGCGCCTCGCATCGGCCGCGGAGTGAGCACTGGCGAAAGCTTCAAGCGGCGTTCTGTTACAGCCCTGGGGGCAATGGCGGCAGGATGGCGTAGCCAGTCGGACATCCTCTCCGATTTGTCAGTCCATCCGCAGTCGCGCCCGCAATCCTGAAGACCGGTTCTCCGTCCGGTTGTTCTTTACCGCTATCCCCAGCGCCTTCTGCTGCCCCACGAGCACGACCAGCTTTTTGCTCCGCGTGATGCCAGTGTAAACGAGGTTCCGTTGCAAGAGCGGGTACTACTGCATCGCCAAGGGTGTGACGACCGCCGGGAATTCCGACCCCTGCGATTTGTTGATCGTGATGGCGTACGCCAGCGAGATTTCATCCAGTTCCCCGAAATCGTAAACAACCTCCCGCTGGTCAAAGCGGATCGTGACCTCGCGCTCCAAGGGGTCGGTCTTTACGATCTGCCCGATATGGCCGTTGAACACGTTCTTGTCGTAGTCGTTCTCGGTCTGGATCACCTTGTCCCGTGGCCGGAACTGCCAGTCGAACTTTTCGACAACTGGCTCGTCAGCGCGGCTGGGTTCAGTTCGTTCTGTAGCCGCACGTTGAGTTCGCGGATGCCCAAGGAACCCCGGTTCATTGGGCACAACACTTGGATGTCTCGGATCGGATCGAGCCGGAACTTGGCTGGGATCCGCTGGGTAACAATCTCCAGCCTCCGCTCTGAGCTTTCCACCCGCGGGGCTAGTGGCGTGTCTTGACACTAATCTCAATCTCCTTGCCCCGTGGCGGCCGGGGGATGACGACCGTTCTGTCCGTAAAGCTGCTCGCAGGCGTGCCGTCCACGTTCACTTGGGCAATTGGTCGACCGCCCGCCGTACGCGGGTACAGCACGATTTTTGAAAGCTCGCGTCGGTCCTGGTCGCCCTTGGGATTGATCTTGAGTTTGTAAGTCAGGTGCTCGCCGTTCCGCGTCGGCTGGATTGCGAGATCGACATCGCCGAAGTGTGTTGGCAGACCGCGGACTACAACGGGCTTGTCGCCCTGGTGCCAGCGGCGAAACAACGCGGGCGTCACGAGCAGCGTTGAGCCGTCTTCCATCAGGAACAGATGGCGGAACAGGTTGACGTACTGGGCGTCCGCCCAGAAGTGTGGCTGATCGCCGGCCGCCATCGCGTGGCTGTAGCCTTCGCCCCAACTCAGCGTGCCGCCGGCTTTGTCCACGTAGGCGCAGAAGTAATCGAGGGTGCGGTCCGGTTCGTCGCGGAGGATGTAGCTGATCGCCCAGTCCACGCCGATGTAGGGCCAGTAGCCACCTTGCGACTCGGAGAAAAGTCCGCCGCCCCAAGCCTGGCTCATCTGCTCTAACTTCCGCCAAGTCGCACTGAGCATCGGATCGTGCGGGTCGAGCGCCCGGCAGGGCCAGAGCAAGCAGCAGTGCGCCCAGAAACCGTACATGCCGACGCCCTCGGGCTCGACGCCGAACCACAGATGCCCTTCGTAAAGGCCGGTCCGCTTGAACGTCCTGGCAAAAGACCGGTGCAGGCTCGCCTTCAGTTCCGCAGCCTGACCGGCAAAGAGCTTGCGGTCCTCGCTGAAGCCGAGCGATTGTGCGGCGTCGGCGGCCTCGCGCAGCCCAAGGATCGCGAACGCGTTCATGTAGTACATGTGCATGCCCTTGCCAACCTCGAGCACCTCCATGCCGCCGGGTTCGATCAGGCCATGGCGCGGATCGTTGGGGTTGCCGACCTCCTGCATGTGCTTGCGGCGCGAGTTCACGAGCCACAGGGCCCCGCGCTTGATGTAGGGATAGGCGATGCGTTCGAGCCACTCGCGATCCCCGCTGAGCTTGTAGTGTTCGACCAGCGCCCACAGGTTCTGGCCTTGCGTGTCGTACTGCCCCGGCCGCGTGAGCCAGAGGCCGTTGTCGAGCATGCCGAGTTGGAGTGGCTGGCCGTCGAAGGCGATGGGGCCCGTCTTCGTCACGTCTTTGACGTCCATGCAGTACGCACGCAGTACCCTGGCCGCGCGGTCATGCAGGCCCGCAAGATCATTGGCGAAAATCACGTACGACTGGTCGCGGTAGGCGTGATCGAAGTAGAAGAATGGGCTGCAGGCATTGTAAACCACCTCCTCGGTAATCGGCACGTCCAGGATCGCGCGCGTCGCGAGGCGCGAGAGGAAGAGGTCGCTCAGGATCGGATCGGGAAGGTTGAACGTCGCCGTCTTCGCGAAGAAGCCGTCCCAGAATTCAACCACCCTCTTTTCGGCTGCGGCCGGATTTACCGCCCGGAGTGCCGCCACTCGCTCCGCCGGGAACGGAGGCACCGCCTCGCCCGGCAGCACCTCGCGGAACGCATGAGCGATGTAGCCCATGCTGACCGGTTCACGCCGATGGATCGGCGGGACTTTGAGCCAGTAGGTCTGGCTCGTCTGTGGCGCAACCATCGTGCGGTAAAACAGGTGCAGCCGGCCAAAGCCCGCGTCGCTCTTGTCGTAGTGCTGATTCTGCGCGCCCTGCTCCGGCGTGGCGCCGACGTCCACATGCCAGACGCAACGGTCGTTCATCGAGCCGCTGTAAACCGCCGCTGGATCATCCACTTTCGTTCCCTCCGGGAAGACGTAGATCACGCTCAGACGCGTGTGTTGGATGCGCGAATTCGCGGCCACGCCCGAGCGAATCTCGATGTAACCGTCGCCGTCAGTGTCCTGGGCGCCCTCGAAGCGGACCGATAACGGTTGGTTCTTCTTCCGAATGTACTCGACGTAATCGAGGGTCTGCCGCGGTGCACCCTCGACCTGGTAATCGAAGATCAGGTCGCCGAGCTGCTTGGGGTTCTCCAGCCAATAGCCCGAGACGTGCGGGGTTGAAACTAGATACACAACGTACTTCTTGCCGGCTTCGGCTTTGACTCGGTACACAACGGGTACGCCACCCAAGCCGGCGCGATAGGTCGCCACCGCGGGCTCAGTGTCGCCCGGTCCCGGGCCGGCGGAGTACGCCTTCGCCCGCTTATCGCAGAGTCCCCAGTCGCGGAGCGTGAGTTTCTGTTCGGCCGGTGCATCCGCGATCAGGAATGGCGCGTCGCCCAGCCCTCGGACGATCCCGTCCTGGATTCGCATGTCGGGCGGGCCTTCCAGAATCGCGGCCAGCTTGCTGACCAGCGGTTTGGCGGTCGGGTTCTGGATTTCCAGTTTGCAGAGATCGAAGTTGCCGTTCTTCTCATCCGGCACGGTCATCACGGAAACCTTGTACAGCAACCCGTCGTGTCGCCAGCCACCCCAGATCGCCGGCAGGCGGTTGTTCACCAGACCGAGCCGGAACGTGTCGAGCGAACCGGGCATGATCTCCTGGTCGCCGTCGAGGATGCGGAACGCCAGGTCGTAGAGCGGATAGCGGACGAACATCTCCCGGCCCATGCAGTTGAAGTCGCGATCACCAGGCGCGCCGAACGCGCTCCATTCGTTGGCGTTGCTGTTGCGGCTGGGCGCGCACTCCTCGAAGCTGCTGTCGAACCGCTCGATGTGTTTGGCCGTGTAATCCGGCAGCTTGGACGGCAGGTAATGGCCCGTGCCGACCCGCGAGAGCCTCTGGTAATCCCCACGGGTCGGTCCGGACGCGGCAACGTGGCGAATGACCAAGTCGGCGAAAGCGCCCGGCTGGCCGTCCCACGGGGAAAGATAGACGCTCAGGATGCGAGCCTGGTCCCAGCCGAGGACCTGCTTCATATCGTTGAAGAGGTTTCGTTCCACCTTCGCGCCCCGCCCCGGCAATGTGTTCGCAACGAAGACTTCGACGGTCGGGTCGCCCGAAGGCTCTTCGGCGAGCGAACCGGCGCCGTAGCCGAAGTACCGCCGTTGGTTGGTCACGGGATTGATCAACTCGATCTGCACGATGCAGACATGGCCCTGATCCTTGCGCCAGAACCAGGAAACCGACGTGGACGGCGTGATGAACACCGGTTCCTGGATGCGAACGCCGACCTGCTGGTTCTTGACCACGAACTCCGCGCTTTTGCCTTGGAAACCGGCGACGAACTCGGGCGCGGTCCCGATCAGCGGCCGCTTGATTTGCTCGTTGCCGAGAATGAGGAGATCAAACGTCGGCGGCGGCAGATCGCTGGGCGCCGCGATCTCGGCTGGCAGGATCAAAGGCGCCTCGGCGGCAATCGTCACGGCGATCCCGAAGGCAAGGCAGAATCCGATCCAGGAAACCAGCACGTCGTTCTTGCGAACGCACGGGAATCGGCTTCTTGATCTGGTCGGAAGTTGCGTTTCTGAGGCGACGGGGCGTAACGAGAATTGATCCTCGGCGCAGCTCATGGCGGTGAGCTTATTTCGCCGCAGGGTGGCGTCAAGGTGCGAATCATCACTCAATGCGGCTGCCTCAGTCGGAACTGATGGGCCGATGAACAGAAAGCCCATACCAGCGACGCATGGTGTTGCTCAGAACGAAACCCCAACCGTCTTCGCCGTTCACGCGTTCAAGGATGTCGAGGATTGGCACTGCTACACAACTCACTCGACGAGACGGGCCTCCTCATAGGTAGCGACTTCGAGCCTGTCCATCGCCGTGAACTCGAAGGCGTCATCCGCCGAAATCAAAACCAAACTGGCAAAGCTAGCTTCGCGAGACGCTCCAGCAGAAGGAAACCGACTGGGCCGAGGCGCAGGAGGCCTTGCGGATTGCCTTCCCAAACACTCGGCACCTTGATCGTGCGTCAATTGGCGGCATCCCCAACGGGGTTAGGCTCGGAAGGCGGAATAAAGTCGTTCAGCGCCCAAAGGATCCCATTGAGCAAGAGGCGGCGGAAGTTCGGCTCGGCGAAATCATCTCTGCTGCCGAGCGAAGTGTAGAACACGCGCTGGTTCTCGCGGGTGTTGATCCAAGCGACCGGTTCAATTTCGGATTTGCCGTCCTCCGTCCGGCCGGTGAGCAGCGGCGTCACCGTGGTGACGGGATTCCGGCTGCGATACAGCGAGGACTTCGAGCGGAACTCCGGCCGCACGTTGTTCAAGATGGCATGGGTCGCGGTCTCGGCAATCTGTCGCACGATGGTCTCCGACCCGCTGCCGTAATGATTCTGGTAATCCACGCCGAGAATCTCCTGATCGAAACGGCGCCACGCGCGGTCGTCTGGAATGTTTTTGTCCTTGGGATCAAATGCATGGCTGGCCGTTCGGATGCCAACAACCGGCTTCCCGGCGGCAAGGTGCCCTTTGAGGGCGTCCATCATCGGCTTGGGGGTGGCGCGGCGGCGGGCGCTGATCACCAGCAGGTCGGCGTTCGGAATCACCTCCCAGTTCTTGAAATCATAGTCGTCAGTGTTCTGTGACGCGGTGACAAAGCTGATCTGATAACCACGCCACGCAAGTTCCCGCTTCGCGAACTCCGGCAGCGTTTCCCAAGTGTGGTATTCGTTTTCGCCGATGATGAAAGCGATGCGTTTCTTCACGTCGCCTTTGAACCGGAAGGGCTCGCCGCCGAGGAAGTCCGCGCTCGTGATGCTGGGGCACCAGTATTTCTCGATGTGCTCCACGACGAGTTCCGTGCCGCGAAAATGCGACACCCACGGCCGCGAGCGGTGGTTATACATCGCGTCGGTCAAGTCGCGCATGAGCACCACATTCTGGCCCTGGGCCACCATCCGCCGGATCGAGAACGGCCGGCCCAACACGCACATGTTGGCGTGGACGCCCATCACAATGACGTTGGTAATGCCGCGCTGGCGCATGAGGTAGAATGCCTCGGCCGAATCCGTGATCGCATCGCCGTCCGCAATCTCGAGGGCGGGATGCTGGCGGGACCAGGCACGATGCGGCTTGCAGTCCGGGCAGCCGTCGCAGCCTTGGTCTGAATCATCAATGGGCAGTGGCGGCTCCCTCTCGCCGTTCCGCGGACACCAGCCTTTTGGCGGAACCTTGGTCTCCACTTTGGGCGCGGACTGGGCGAGTTTTCGACCGGGATGGTTTTCATAGAATTTCATCGTCTCGCTCGGGCAGTGGATGATGAAAACGCCTTTAACCCGTGCGGCCTTGAGGACCTCGTTCATGCGCGGCGCCATTTCGCCAACGCGTTCAGTGGCGTCAGGACACCAATGTTGGTCCCACATGTCACACACAACGATGGCGCTGCGCCGCGCGTCCCACTCGACCGAATTCTCGAGGGTCTGCCATTCGTTCGTATCGGCGTTGGCGGGAATGCGACTGCGAGTGTGGAGGGTGAGTGTGTCGGCTTTGACTGCGGTGGCAAGAACTCCAGCGAGCAGCGTCAGCGCGAAGACTGATCCGACCTCGTTTCGGCGGGTTTGCATGGCTGGACTCTGACATACGCGGCGGGGATTCCGCAATGCGCGGAAGGCGGCTCATCTCGCCACTGGTTAGTAAGCCAACGCCCCGCTGCCACCGCGCACGGGTCAAGAGTATCGTCCTCTCCGCGTTCCCCGCGCGTCGCCCCCAGCCCTTTCCCTCCGCGCCAGCGGGATCACGCCCTCGCTCCGCGCCCGCGTCGTCCGCGGACGGAATGCCGGAATCGGTTTGACAGAGCCTCAGAGAACGCGGACCCTTATGCCATGGACCGTGCTGGACGCTGCCTCGCAGGCTCGGCGGGATTCACGCGCCGCCACTTCTTGCGCGTCGGATCTGCCAGCCTTGTCAGCGTGGGGGTTCCTTGCCTGTTCGCCCAGCGGGACAATCCCTCTGAGGTGCGGGGCGAAACGGCGGTGAAACCGGAATATCTAACGCGCGAGGAGAACTTCAAGAACGTAGGCCGGGGGAAGCCGCCTCCGAGTGAGTTATCCGGACCCAAACGTCGCGAGGTCGGGTTGGCGCCGAAAACCTGGCAACTGGAAGTCGTGGCCGATCCCGAGAGCGACTCGAAGCTAGACCACCCCCTCATCAAGGCGCAGGGCACGGCTCTGACTTGGGATGATTTAATGAACCTAGCGGAGAAGCGCGCGGTGCGTTTTATGCATGTGATGGCCTGCACCAACATGCCCGGACCGCTCGGCATGGGCCTGTGGGAAGGTGTGCCGTTACGCGAGGTCATCTGGAGGGCGCGGCCCACCGCCAACGTGCGCCGCGTCTTCTACTACGGCTACCACAACGAGGATCCAAAGCAGCGCTTTCAAAGCTCGCTGACCTTCGATCGGGTGCTGGAAGACCCGCGGGGCGAGTGGCCTGTGATCCTGTGCTACAAACTCAACGGCCAGTGGCTCACGCCCAAACGCGGCGGACCGGTGCGCATGGTTGTGCCTGGATTGTATGCCAACAAATCGGTGAAGTGGCTTCAACACATCGTGCTCACGAACAATCCTCGCCTGAACGACACCTACGCGGAGTGGAACAACGACACGGAAAGCTCGCTCAAGACGTGTGCCTCCTTCCTGCACGTGCCGGAGAAGGTGCCGGCCAACACGCCCCTGGCCGTCACAGGCGCGGCGCAGGTAGGCGTGTCGGGTCTGCGCCGGGTGCAATACTTCCTCCAGCCCAAGGACCAGCCTTGGCCGGCCGAAGACCCCTGCTTCAGCCAGGCCGCGTGGAAGGACGCGGACGTGCTGCCACCGCCCGCGCTTTGGGGCGGTGGTCTTCCGGAGGGCAAGTTGCCGCCGGGGGTATTGGGATTCAGCGCCGACACAGGCAGGCCGCTGGAATGGCCGCTGCGCGACTCGATTGTCCATTGGCGGGCGGTGCTCTCGGATCTTGTGCCTGGCCGTTACGAGCTTCGCTGCCGCACGATCGACGTCAATGAAATGGCCCAGCCCATGCCCCGGCCTTTACTCAAATCTGGCCACAACGGGATTCAGCGCGTTTCCTTTGTCGTGGAGGCGTGAAACGGGCAGTTGTTCAGTTTAGCAGGACCGAGGCGCGGGCCAGCCAACTTGAAGTGCGGTTGGGGGCGGGTGTTGATGTTAACGAACCTCTTTCACTTTTGAAGTTGGGACCCCGGTCGGCCGTGGGCACGTCACGGCGCAGCCCGGCCGTGGCGGTGAGGTCAGCGAGCGTGGCCAGCGAGATCACTGAACACTTTGCGCGCGCGGGCCAACCGTTCCTTGACGATGGCCTCGTGGCGCGCTTGGTCCGGCTCACCGGCGACGTGTCGCGCCCAGCCGGCGAGAACCGCGTCGCACCAGTGGACAAAGTAATCCGCGTCGGCGGCTTGGGCGGCGAAGATCGGCCTGCCCTCGACCAAGACATACACTGGCGTGGCGTGCGCGAACTGTCCGGCTCCGAGCGGCCGGCCTTCGAGTTGGCTCGCGAGGTGACGGTCTGCCGGCCCGTAGGCGCGGGCGGCGATCCAGAGGCTGCGTTCCGCGGTCACTTGACAAGTGCCCGTTATGCGATGTGATTGCGCCGAGGTAAAGGTTTGGAGCACCTGTCCATTGACGACAATCTCCACGCGGTCGAGTTGCCCAATGGAAACGGCCTCAACCTCCACCTGCACGCGTTCACCTCGACTGGGGAGACGCACCTCCTCTCCCGGCCCCTCGCCAGCGACGCGCAAGTCCAGGAGAGGTCCACTCGTTGCGAACGTGTGGCCGGCGCGGTAGGCCTGTGCGACGGCGGCCATATCGAGAACACCCGAGCGGACGTACGTGCGCACGGCGCCAATGGGCTGGCGCCCCTGGTCGACATGGAAGTCGGTCGAGGCAGTAACGATGGGCCGGAAGCCGAGATTCCATAGGCGGTGGAGGTCGCGTAGCTTGCGCTCGAGTTGGTTGTGCGCACCCTCCATGGCCAAGAGGTCAATAGCGCAAGGAATGCCCAGAGCGAGGTCCACAGGAAACTCGCGCGCGACGAGGCCAAGGCCGGGCCTTGCGATGGCCTCGAGGTCGTCCCCGTCTCCGAGAGAGCCGTGGGGATGGCCGTAGCAGAGAATCCCGCCGGCGCCGGCGAAGGCAGTGTAGCGGTCCAGGTTCATGGGACCGGCGTCGTAGCGTGGATCGCGGCGAGATTCCGAGGATGCGCCAATGGGGCAAACGTGTCCCCAGAAGTCCTCAGTGATTTCCTCGGTTAGCTCGTAAATGAAATTGGGTCCCAGAGGTCTGCTCTCGGCTTGTTGCGGTTTGGACGGATACCGGTCGGCGCCCATGAACGGCAAGAAGTCGAGCCCTTCCGAGCGTGCGGCGCGCATGACATCAGGCCAACCGAGGGTGGGAAACAAACTGCCGCCATGGCGGTGGAGATGTGTGTGATGGTCACCGGAGAACCAGCCACGCTGCCGCCAGTCCCACAGGCGGCGCAGGCGGATCGTGAGATCCTGACGGTCTTTTGTCACCTCAACATCACCCTCCCAAGGTTCGTATTCGAACCCCCTTGTCACCGTAATCGAGTACGACCCGCCGGGCACGAAAGCATGGCAAGCGCCTTCTTCGAGCGGATGAAAGGCCATGCCGCCTTGCTCGTAGGCGATGGCTCCGGCTGGGCGCACGAATTGGCCGCTACGCTTCGCGATCCGAATTCGGGCCGCGACGGGCCGTCCGCCCTCGTCCTCGATGCGGAGGGCCAGAAGGCACAGGTTCGAGCTGCCAGCCGATGCAACGGGCGGCCAGGCGTCCAGCTCGACCGTGTCCACGTCGAAGCCGCCAGGCAGCGGCTCTGTGGTTTCGAGCGCGAAGCGCAGAGCGACCGCTTCCGTCTTGGGCGGTGTCGTGAAAAGAAACCAACCCGGCCGCCAGCCGGCAGTCTGCCAGCAACTCGTATGCATCCGTTCCGAGTCCACAATCCTCCCTTGGATATCCCGAAAGATGATCTCCGCACCGCAGAAGCGGGCACGGAAGCGCCAGCTCTTTTCGCCTAGAAAGCGGGTTTGCCAGCGGAGGAGGTACTGCTGTTCGGGTCGCGCCGGGATCAAAGACGATTCCCAGCGCTGCGAGCCATACCGACCGTCAATCCGAAGAGCGCGTCCGCCCGCAAAGGGTTGATTGGTGGTCCAGGCCCCGGCGAGTGCGTCCGCGGGACCGCTGAAAGTCCATCCACGTGGACCGGAGGCGCTGGTTTCCTCAGAGGAAGCGTTGGGAACAGGCAACGCACTCGCGCACAGAGCAGCCGTGATGTGAGACAATCCAACGAGCCCCAGCAACAACCATGGGTTGTCGCGGCCTGGAATCGTTCCGGGAGTCAACCGATGGGAACGAGCAGCAAGAAAGTCAATCACAGACAAGTGACCAACATTCGTTCTCTTTAGCATGGCGCGGATCAGGTTCCATGCCGTGTGGCTCGTGATCATGCATGGGAGTTTCTGCCTGTACTGACGGGCGTCAAGGGCGCTGTCCGTGGTTCGGGCTCTGTTCACGGCTGGCTGTCCATCAGGCCGGCTGGTGTGAACGACGTCCCGCGACGTCGTGGATCGGGAAACGCACCGCAGGCGGCGCGCGGTTAATCATCCAGCAGCACTCTGAAGTCATGACGGGTCTCGTTTTGCCAGAATGCGTTTCAAATTCCACGGCGCGTCTGCTCGAAGTTCATCCTGCTCTCAACGCAACCGCGAACCCAAGCGGCGGTTGTTTTCGTTTGAGCGGAGCGCAGTTTGACGATTTTGCCGTTGGTCGGTCTGTGCCCGTACTCTTCCAGCGACGGCAGCACAACTTGAGCTTCCCGCGCATAGGCGCGATGCACCGCTTTGCTGTTGTGGCCCAATGCCTCTTGGGCGAACCGCTCTGGGTAGCCAGCCACTTTGGCCCGCTCCGCCCAGGCGTAGCGATAGCTGTGCAGTGACACGCCTTCAATCCCGAGATCGCGACAGCGTTGTTTGAACTCAGTGGCGTGATCGCCCGCCCGAACACTGCGCAAATGCGGAAACAGCGGACCGGCTTGCGGCAGCCTCTGCAACAACGTGGCCACCCGCCCGCGCTCCAGCGCGCGCAGAAAGTGGGTGGCCTGAGTTTCGAAGACGGGCAATTCGTGGATCAGGTCGAATGCGCGGTCCTTGCTGGCCGTGATCCAACGCTGCTGGGTGGTGTCGTGCTTGAGCTTGATAATCTTGGCCATCACGTCGCGCCAGGTGCGCCGAGTGATTTCAGGATCGCCCACCGCGAGGTAGGCGCGGGCAATTTGGCGGTTGATCGGCGGCTGTTGCTGCGCCTCGTTCTTGGCGTGGAGCAGCCGCCGCGCACTGGTCTCAGCCGAAGTCTGCAAACTCTCGCGTTTGCCGGTCTGACGGTCGAACAGGTCGAACCGACCGGCTTGGCGGCGGTAGAGGGCGAATGTCCCTGCGATAGTTGAAAAGCGGTTGGTGGAGAGATTCATTACGCGGCTTTGGCGAAGGGAACAAGTTTTGTTTGATGTTGGTTGAGCGCCGGTTCGGCGAGGTGTTCATGGCCTTGAATGCAGGCGAATCTGACTCCAGGGAGCGAAGTACGACTGACGGGAAGCGCAGCGTCTTCCGCCCCAAAAGCCTACATCCATACCGTCGTGACACCGAGTCCGGCAAAACGGTTTTATCGAATTGTCGTGCAGTAAAGAACGAGGAATTTCGAATTGAAAAGTCGCCGCCCATTCGAGCATGTGGTCAACCGCAAAAGGCGGACGCTTGCTGGAATCCAATCATTTCTCGAAAGCGAATGAACAGCCCATCTTTGTCGGTGACCGCGTTTATGTAATGGACGGCAACAACGGTGTGCTGGTCTTGTTGATCCAAAAGATCGCCGCGATCGAGCGCGCGCCACAGCCGGTTCGTTTCACCCCAAAGCAGGCCGCGGAGCAATCCGTTACCGAGCGGCACCGCATGGTCCCAGGTGCGGATCGGGGCGGCGAACTTCATGTTCAGCGATTCGTCGGGCAAGCCTGTCAATGCGGCGAGGACAGCCTTTTGAAACGACGCGTTGACCCGGACGACTTGCTCAATCAAACTGAAACCCATGAACAATCCACTCCCAGCTGTGCAACAATTCCTCTCGGTCCAACCGCTCAAGCTGTTCATCGGCGGACGTTGGATCGAAGCCCGGAGCAGGAAAACTTTTGAAACGCTCGATCCGGGCGAGGGCAAAGTGCTCGCCAAAGTTTCAGCGGGCGAGGTAGCGGACGTGGCCGCCGCGGTGGCCGCCGCGCAGGAGGCGTTCCGAAAAAGCGGCTGGGCCACGATGCCCGTCAACGACCGGGCGGTGATTCTCCATCGCCTCGCCGATCTGATCACCAAGCATCAGGAAATCATCGCACAGATTGAATCCCTGGATGTCGGCAAGCCACGCGCTCAGGCGGCGGCGTTCGATGTGCCGCACGCCGCACAGACTTTTCGCTACTACGCCGACCTGGCGGTGCATACGCGCCGTCGTGAACCGATCGCGGTGTCGGGATTCGATGCGCGCACGGTGCGGGTTCCGTATGGCGTGTGCGGCTTTATTTTTCCCTGGAACTTTCCGTTCCTGCTCGTCGGCTGGGGCGTCGCACCGGCGCTGGCCGCCGGCAATACCGTGGTCATCAAGCCTGCCGAGGACACGCCGCTCTCGACGCTCTACTTCGCGAAACTCGCGGAAGAAGCCGGTGTGCCGGCGGGCGTCGTCAACGTCGTGACCGGCTTCGGTGAAACTGCCGGTGCCGCGCTCGCGCGTCATCCGGGACTCAAACGCATGTCGTTCACCGGCTCGCCGGAAGTTGGCCGTCTCATCGCGGAAGCGTGCGGACGGAATCTTGTGCCCGTGAAATTGGAACTCGGCGGTAAAGGCGCGGCGGTGGTTTTTGACGACGTGAATGTGGAGACCGTGGCCAAATCGCTTGCGGCGGCGGTGACGCTCAACGCCGGGCAGGTCTGTTGCACGGCCACACGCTGGCTGGTGCATGAACGAATCCGTGACGAATTTGTGAAGAAAGCCACTGCCACGCTCGGCGCGATGAAGATCGGCTACGGCGCGAATCCGGATATGAACATTGGCCCGGTCGTCAGCGAGAAGCAGCGGTCCCGGGTGCTGGGGTATCTCGACAAAGGCGTGAAAGCGGGCGCAAGTTTTCTACTGGAGGGCGGACGCGCGGAGGTCAAAGGCCATGAGAAAGGTTATTACGTCAAGCCGGCGCTGTTGACGGGCAACCCCGGCAATGTCTGCGCGCGCGAAGAGATTTTCGGGCCGGTGGCGTACTTGATGACGTTCAACGACGAGGACAAGGTGATCGAACTGGTCAACAGTTCGCCTTACGGGCTGGCCAACAGTGTTTGGAGCGCCGATCTCAACCGTGCAAACCGGGTGGCCGAGCGACTGGTGGCGGGGAACAGTTGGATCAACGCCCACAATCTGTTCGCGCACGGGATGCCCTACGCCGGCTGCAATCTGAGCGGATGCGGCGGTGGCGTGCTCGGGCCGGAGACGCTTTCGGATTATCTCCGCAACCAAACCGTCGCGCGGCCGTTGGCTTGAAAACTTTGCTTTCCAAAACACGAAAAACCTAAGACAACACAATTGTCGCTTGTCGCTTGATGCAAGGTTAGGCAGCGTTTGCACATCGCAATGAACATCACCAAAAAGACAGTGGTAGTCCTTGGCGCTTTGGTGGGAGTCGCAGCCCTCGCGTTCGCTGGCTTCTTGGGGATGTTCTACTTCAGCATGGTCTCTACTGTCATGACCAAGCCCAGCCCGGACAGACAGCACACTGCCAAGCTCAGTCGAGTGCAGGGCATTGATGTCAACTTCAGACTCACCGTTGATGGTAGTCGCGTTTACAGCTCACCAGATTTTGCGCCCATCCGAGTTGACTTCCGCGAGCACATTTTCTGGGACACCAACAGTCAGGTTGTCATGCTTGAGGTGGCCGGCAGGCGCATCTTCGGCTACCATGTCGTCGAGAAGCGGCCGCTGAAAGACGCGGAGCTCTTCAAGGCTCAGCTCACGCCCTTCGAGGAGTTGCGTTTCGAGGGCACGTTACCAGAAGCCACTGTGACCAGATGACCACTCGTGCGCGATGAAAACTTCCGCCCTCAAACGATTGCGGAAAAAGCTCGCGGCGGACGAACCAGTTTACGGCCTCTGGGTCACGCTGGAGTCGGCGAGCATTTCGGAAATGGCCGTCGCCCTCGGCCTTGACTGGGTCGTCGTTGACGCCGAACACGGGCATCTCGATTGGAAGGAAATCCTCGAACACATCCGCGCCACCGTGCGCAGCGACACGGTCGCATTGGTGCGCGTGGCTGAACTGAACGCGGGCCTCATCAAGCGTGCGCTCGACATCGGCGCGGATGGCGTCGTCGTGCCGTGGATTGAAACAGCCGAGCAACTCAGGCAGGCGGTGGCCTTTGCCACGTATCCGCCCGAGGGAGTTCGCGGCATCGGGGCGGAGCGCGCGACGGGCTGGGGACAATGTTTCGCCGAGCATACGCAAGAAGCCAACGCGAACGTGCTTGTCGTGCCCATCGTCGAATCCGTCACCGCCGGGAAAAATATCCAGGCGCTCGCCCAGGTGGCCGGCGTGGAAGTCGTGTTCCTTGGCCCGGCGGATTATTCCTCGACCGCGGGTTTTCGCGGTCAATGGGAAGGGCCGGGAGTGGCGAAGGAACTTCTCGCCATCAAGGACACACTGCGCGCACACGGCAAACACTGCGGCATCATGGCGACGAGCCAAGAGAATTTGATCGAACGCCGGCTGCAAGGGTTTCGCATGTTGGGTCTCGGCACCGACAGCGGATTGTTTTTGCGCGGTCTGCACGCGGCGCTCGGCGTCGTGGGCCGCGACCGGGAAATGTCGCCGACATTTGTGCCGGAAGAAACCACGCTGCCCGTGACTCCTTTGCCGCGCCCGCCGGAATCGTTGCGCCCTGACCGTCCAGAAACAATGAACGAGCCAGGGAAAAATCCGCCGATTGAGCTGGCGCCGGGAGTTTCGCTCGACTGCCTCGTTGGGAAACACAACGGCGCGCGAAATCTGACGACGGGACTGGTCACGTTCGAGCCGAATGCGAAGCTGGAGTATCACACCCACCCCGTCAGCGAATCCATCACCGTGCTTTCGGGAACGGCGGTTGTGGCCGTCGAAGGGCGCGAGTATTCACTTGGCCTCCTCGACACCATCGTCATCCCGCGCGGGTTGGCGCATGCGGCTTGGAACGCTTCGGCAAGCGGACGCGCCGTGGTGCATGTCGCGCAGGCTTCGGATGCTCCATCTCGTGAACTGATTTCCACTCCGTTCGAGCGCCGCGGGATGCCGAGCGAGTCCACTAATCTTCCCGGAAAGGAGCGCGTGACACGCTTCAACACTGCGACACGATTCGAGGCCGGGCCGGGCACGAGTTTCATTGACCACTTCAACCAGCGCCTCATGCCGGGCATCGAAATGAGCGGCGGCTACGGTCTGTTCCAGCCGGGTGGACGTTTGCCGGCGCACTTCCACGATTTCGACGAGTCCATCTGCATCATTCAGGGGACGGCCATTTGTGTGGTGGAGGGACGCCGCTACCCAATGGCCAACTGCGCCACGGCGCTGGAGCCGCGCGGGCGCGTCCATTACTTCATCAACGAGAGCAAAGAACCAATGGCCATGATTTGGGTTTACGCCGGGCCAGTGCCCGAACGCATCATCGTGGATGAATGTTGCGCCACGACGGAGGGCAATCCATGGAAAGAGCCGGAGAACAAACCATAAGCGCAGGGAAATTCATCGTCGCGCTGACCGCCGACTTCTACGACAGCAAAGGTGCGTGCAAGTACCGGGACATCGGCCTGTCGTTGCTGGCGGAACAGCCGCACATCGAGCAGCGCGTTTTTCAGGAGCATCGCAAACAAATCGGCGCCGACCAGATCGGCGACGCGCAAGGCGTGATTGTGCTGACGCCTACCGTCACGGCCGAGAGCGTGTCGAAGGCCGACAACCTTCTCGTCATGGCGCGGTTTGGCGTCGGTTATGATTCGGTGGACGTGAAAGCCTGCACGGCCGCTGACGTGCTCGTGACCATTACGACCGGCGCGGTGGACCGGCCTGTGGCCGAAGCGACCATCGGCTGGATGATTGCGCTGAGTCACAACGTGCGCATCAAGGACCGACTCGTGCGCACGGGCCAGTGGGACGAGCGCTCGAAGCACATGGGCCGTGAACTGCGCGACCGCGCGCTCGGGGTGATCGGTCTCGGCGGCATCGCGCGCAAGACGATTGAACTGCTGCGCGGCTTCGGCATGAAACCGCCGCTCGCGTTCGATCCATTCGCCACCGACGAAATGGCGTCGAAAGCCAGCGCGCGTCTGGTCAGCCTGGAAGAATTGCTCCGGCAGGCCGACTTCGTTTCCATTCATTGCCCGCTCACTGAAAAGACGCGCCGTCTGATTGGAGCACGGGAGTTGGCATTGATGAAGCCGGACGCGTATCTGCTGAACACCGCGCGCGGCGGTATCGTGGACGAGGACGCGCTATACGACGCACTCAAGAATCACCGCATTGCGGGAGCGGCGCTCGACTGCTTCGCGCAAGAGCCAGTGACCACGCCCCATCGCTTCGGCGAGCTGGAGAACGTGTTGCTCGCGCCGCACAGCATCGCGTGGACGGACGAGTTGTTCCGCGACATCGGGAGGGCCGCGTGCCAGGTGATGGTGGACCTTTCGCTGGGTGTGAAGCCGCGCGGTGTGATCAACCCCGAAGTCTTTGACCGCCCCCTGTTCCAAGCGAAGTGGGAGCGGCTTCTGAAACAGCATTCTCATTAAACCTCATGAAGAGACTCGAAGGCAAAGTCGCGTGGATCAGCGGCGCGACCTCGGGCATTGGCGAGGCCACGGCCCGGTTGTTCGCGCACGAAGGCGCGAAGGTCGCCCTTGTCGGCAGGCGTCTCGCGTTGAGCCGGCAGATTGCCGGCGAGTTAAGGGCGGCGGGCGGCAAAGCTCTTCCCATCGCTTGTGATGTCAGCAACGAACGGCAGGTGCGCGCTTCCATCCGGCGAACGGTCGGGCATTTCGGCCGCCTGGACATCGTGGTCAATAACGCGGGCATGGTTCACATCAAGCCGCTGCACGAATACACTGAACGGCAGTGGGATCACGTGATGGATGTCAACGTGAAGTCCATGTTCTTCGCCGCCAAGCACGCGATTCCGCATCTGCGCCGGAGCCGACGCGGCTACATCGTCAACGTTGGCTCGATCAGCAGCTTCGTCGGGCAGCCGCTGACGCCCGTCTATACGACCACGAAGCACGCGGTGGTCGGACTCACCAAGTCCATCGCGCTGGACTATGCCGCAGACGGCATCCGCTGCAACTGCGTCTGTCCCGGCATCACGGACACGCCGATGCTGCACGAACACTTGAACGTCCAGCCCGATCCCGAAGCCGCGCTCGCCACGCGGTTGCGCCGTGTTCCGATGGGAGTGGCGCTCACGCCGCACGATGTCGCGAAGACGATCCTGTTTTTGAGCTCTGAGGATTCGTCGGGCATCACCGGCACGACGCTCGTCATTGATGCTGGCTATCTCACTACTGCCGAGTGGGACACCAAGGGACGGACTGCGTTCATGGCGGGTGGTAAATCCGGAAGGAGCTAACGATGAAACTGAAACTCGCTTGTGCCGACTTCGCATTCCCCTTGCTGCCGCATGACAAGGTTCTGGACTTGATTGCCATGCTGGAGTTCGACGGCGTGGACATCGGGCTATTCGAGGGCCGCTCGCACCTTTGGCCCTCAAAGGTTTTCGCCTCGCCCGTGAAGTCGGGAAAACAACTGGGACGCAAGCTGGCGGATCGCGGCCTGTGTTGCGCGGATGTGTTTCTCCAGATGAATCCGAGTTTCATCCCTTACGCCATCAACCATCCTGAAGCGGCCCGTCGGCGTCGGGCGCGGGATTGGTTTCTCAAGACGTTGGATTACGCGACCGCCGGCGGCGCGAAGCACGTCACCACGCTTCCCGGCGTGTACTTCGACAACGAAAAACCGGCTGACTCCTGGCAGCGCTGTTGCGATGATCTGGCGTGGCGCGTCGAGCAGGCACAACAGCGTCACATCGTCTTCAGCATCGAAGCGCACGTCGGCTCCATCGTGCCGGATCCGAAAGCGGCGTTGCGTCTCGTGCGCAGCGTGCCCGGCCTGACGCTGACGCTCGACTACACACACTTCACACGCAGCGGTCTGCCGGACCGCGCTGCCGAACCGCTCATCGCCCACGCGTCGCACTTCCATGCCCGCGGCGCGCGCAAAGGGCGGTTGCAAACTTCGTTCCAGCAAAACACTATTGATTACGCCCGTGTCCTTCGCGCGATGCAAGAGGCCAACTACCGAGGCTATGTCGGCGTCGAATACGTGTGGGTGGACTGGGAGCATTGCAACGAACTGGACAATCTCTCGGAGACGATTCAGCTCCGGGACTTCCTCCGCGCAAAGATGAAGGCTTGATTATGTTTACGCTTGGTCTTGCGATGGAGCTGCGCCCAGGCGCTTACGAGAAATACAAACTTGCGCACGATCAACTCTGGCCGGAGCTGGCGGAGGGCATGCGCGCGAATCAGGTGAGCATGGCAATTTACCAGGACGGCGACCGGCTGTTCCTGTTCGCCGCCGCGCCGAGCGAGGCCCACTGGCAGCGCAGCCGGCAGGACCCGATTCTGGCTCGCTGGGATGCGCGCATGACGGAGTTCCTCGAAACCGACGAGCAAGGTGGCATCGCGTTCACCAACTTGCCCAAAGTTTTCGGGTTTGGTGAATTCAGATAGCTGCGTTCCTTCCATGCGCACTGGGCTTCGTAAGCGCCACAGAATGAACTCGACGAAAGGTGTTACACTCAAGCAACACGTTGCGGCGCGGGGCGTCTTCGCTGCGTTGCTGCTGGCCCTGGCTGCGGAGCACACGTTGGCTGCAAGCGGCGCGCAGGTGACAGGCTTGCGCTGCGAGTATTTGGCCAACCCGCTGGGCCTCGACGTGCTGCAACCGCGGCTGAACTGGCGGCTGGCGTCCGAGCGCCGGGGGGAACGACAGACCGCCTACCGGGTGATCGTCGCGTCGTCGCTCAAGCGATTGGACCAGGACCAGGGCGATCTTTGGGACAGCGGCAAGGTGGATTCAGACCAGTCCCTCCAGGTGGAGTATGCCGGGAAGCCGCTGGATTCCGAGCAGCGCTGCTATTGGAAGGTTCGGGTTTGGGACAGAGACGGCGGTTCATCGCCTTGGAGACCGGCGGCGTTCTGGACGATGGGGCTGCTCGCGGAGTCGGATTGGAAGGCAAAATGGATTGGCTTGGATAGCGGCGATCAGGGCGGTGGATCGGAACACCGCCGCCTGCCCGCACGCCATCTTCGGCGCGAGTTCCGCGTGGAGAAGAAAATCGTCCAAGCCACGGCCTCCGTCTGTGGCCTCGGTTTCTTCGAGTTGTATCTCAATGGCCACAAAGTCTCCGACCGCGTCATGGACCCCACGCCGGGCAACTACAGCAAGCGGGTGATGTATGTCACGTTCGATGTCGCGGAGCATCTCAAATCCGGCCCCAACGCCATCGGAGTGCTTTTGGGCAACAGCCGCTTCTACGCTCCCCGAACCAATGTGCCCACTTGGACGCCTAACTTCGGCTACCCCAAGCTGCGGCTTCGCCTGGCCATCAAATACGCGGAGGGCTCCACGACGGACGTCGTCAGTGACGAAAGCTGGAAGATCACCGACCACGGCCCGATTCGCGCGAACAACGAGTTCGATGGCGAGGAATACGACGCCCGGATGGAATTGGGCGGTTGGGATCGCGCGGGATTCGACGACTCGAAGTGGCAGCCAGTGCAGCTCGTCCAGGCTCCCGGCGGCAGACTCGACGCGCAAATGCTGGAGCCGATGCGCGTCACGCAAGTGCTCAAGCCGGTCGCGATCACCAATCCCAAGCCCGGCATGTATCTCGTTGATTTCGGCCAGAACCGCTACGGCATGGTGCGGCTCAAAGTGCGCGGCGCGGCCGGCACACGGGTGCAACTCCGCACGTCGTTCACGAAGAAAACCGACGGCACGATCAAAATGGAGGACAACCGCTCCGCCCTCTCCACGGACGTTTACGTGCTGAAAGGCCGGGGCAAGGAAGTCTGGGCGCCGCGCTTTCGCGGACAAGGCACGCATTACGTGGAAGTGACCGGCTGGCCCGGCGTGCCGACGCCAGACAATTTCGAGTTTCTGGTCGTCCACACCGACATGGAGAAGGCCGGCGAGTTCACTTGCTCAAACGAGTTGATCAACCGCATCTACGCCAACGTCGAGCGCAGCACCCGGATGCAGAATCGCGGCGTGCCGCTCGACCCGGACCGTGACGAGCGGCAAGCGTGGCTGGGCCATCCCGCGAAGACTTCCGAGAGCGAAGCCTGCCAATTCAACGTCGCTCCGTTTTACACCAGCTTTCTGGCCGAGACGCGGCTGGACCAACGCGCCGACGGCAACCTGTCCGACGCCGGTTCGGTTTGGCCCTTCTACAGCGGCGATCCCATCTGGCCGAGCGTTATCACCATCTTGCCGCGGTGGTTCTACAACTTCTACGGTGACCGCCGCATCCTGGAGCAGAACTACGAAACCGCGAAGCGCTGGATGCGGTTTCAGGAGAAGACGAACCTCGGTCCCGATTTCACGCTCAACCGGGGAGTTTACGGCGACTGGGTGGACGCTGCCTCAATGGATGGGCGCGTTCCCGACTTCGGTGCCACCTCAAAGCCGCTCATGTGGAGCGCCTATTTCCATCACAACTGCCGGCTTATGGCGCGCGCGGCCGGCTTGCTGGGCAAGGCGGAAGATCAGCGACACTTTGCGGCGTTGGCCCAGCAAACGGGCTTGGCGTTTCATAAACGGTTCTTCGATCCCGAGCGCAACAAATACGAAAGCGGCACGCAATGTTCCTACGTCCTGCCGCTGGTATTCGGTCTGGTGCCGCCGGGCCATCACGCGGCGGTGGTCAGCAACTTGGTGGATGAAATTATGGTCAAGCACCAGGGCCATCTCTCGGTTGGCTTGGTGGGCATGCAGTGGTTTATGCAAACGCTCACGGACATCGGCCATCCGGAAGTCGCGTGGACGGTCGCAACGCGCACGACCCGTCCGAGCTGGGGCTACATGATCGCCAAAGGCGGCAGCAGCGTTTGGGAGCGCTGGGATCAAGACACGCGCGATCCCGGCATGAACGGTGAAAGCCAGCTCATCCTGGCGGGCAACCTCCAGGCGTGGTTCTACCAGACGCTGGGGGGCATCAATTACGATCCGGAACGTCCCGGCTTCAAACACATCATCCTGCGCCCGCGCCCCGTGGGTGACCTGACGTTCGTCAAGGCTTCCCACCGCTCCCTTTACGGCCCCATCGTCAGTGAATGGCGGATTAAGGATGACAGTTTCCGCTGGAAAATCATCGTGCCGCCCAACACCACGGCGAGCGTTTATGTGCCCGCCCGAGACCCAGCGTCCGTGCGCGAGGGCGGAAAACCAGCCGTGCAATCCCCCGGCGTGAAGTTCTTGCGTGCGGAGCCGGGCACCGCGATTTACGAAGTGGGCGCGGGCAGTTACACGTTCACGTCCGCCGATTTACCGCGACGGCGAGTGGCTGTTCGTATTCGCGCGCCAGGATCCGCGCATGACGGAGTCCTCGAAACTGACACGCGGGGCGACATCGCGTTCACCGCTCTCCCGAAGGCATTTGGTTTTGGTGAATTCAAATAGTGGATGGACTGCCTTCGGGTCGTTGACCAGATCGTTCTTATGCAGAAAAAAAATGCAATCGAAACAAATTGGCGCAAACCGGGGTAGTGGCCTAATTCGAGGAGGTGAACGCTGCGGCGGGACTTCCGCGGGGCCGTTGCCGGGTCGCTGCCGTTTCGGAAGTCGCGCTGGAAGGGTATTTTGAGGCCGTTGGAAATCCGCTCAAACTGTTTAAGGGCAAGTTGGACGTCGTTAAGAATTCGCTCCAGCAGCTTGAGGCCAATTCTGACGCCGTTCCAGACCGGCTCAAACGGTTTGAGGCCTGTTTGGACGGCGTGAAAATACCGCTCAAACGGTTTGAGCAACATTTCAACGGCGTTGGAAACCCGCTCCAAAGGTTTGAGGCCAATTTGGACGCCGTTTTAGACCCGCTCCAACGGTTTGAAGGCTACTTGGACGCCGTTGGAAACCTGCTCCAACGGTTTGAGGGCTATTTTGGGGCCGTTAAACCCGCGCCCGACCACCTGTTACCAGTTCTAAATCAGCATTTTACGGCGAAATCACAACCGCCAGCCACGTCGAGCCCACCCCGCAACGGGAGACCAAGCCGACGCCGCCCACGCCGCCGAGTCCGTAAATCAAACGGCGAACCATTGACGCAAACTCAAAGCGGCCTTCGGAAACGAAGGCCGCTCTTTCATCGAGCCGCTGCTTGCCAAACCGGGCGGGCGTTGCACACTGCCCGCGTTAACGCATGGAAACGATTTACATTGAGACGACGGTTGTGAGCTATCTCGTGGCAAACCCGAGTCAGGATTCACTGCTGGCAGCGCATCAAACACTCACCCGGCAATGGTGGCAGAACGAGCGACAGCGATTCAAATGCGTGACCTCGGAAGAAGTGTTGCGGGAGGCCCTGCTCGGAGACGCGGAAATGAGCCGCCGTCGCTCCGAGTCGCTGGCCGGACTGACGGTTTTGGAAGTGGGTGAACCCGCGCGCAACCTGGCCCGCGAATTGTTGGCGGAAAAGATTCTGCCACCCGCCGCCGCTTCCGATGCGATCCACGCCGCCGTGTCGTCGTTGCACGGCGTGAACATCCTGCTGACGTGGAATTGCCGGCATCTGGCCAACCCGCATCTGCTGGGAAAGCTGCGGAATTTCATGGCGCGTCACGGGCTGGCCCTGCCGGAGGTTTGCACGCCGATCGAGCTTATGGGAGAATGAAAGCATGAAATCGAATCCAATCCTGGAAGAGGCTTGGCGGATCAAGGACCAGCTCGCTGCCGAGGCCGGCTATGACATGGACCGCTTCTTTGAACAGTTGCGAGCCTGGTCCGCGGCGCATCCACATCCTGGGCCGGTGATCCGAAATGCCGAAGAGCTGCGGCAGCTTGTGGCAGAGGAAGAGCGCCAGCGCACCGGGGAATCAGCCCTGGCCTTGAATGACAAACCCGCGCGCAAGGATTGACGTCACGGAAGGCTTTCCCCCGCCAGCGGCAAAACCCCGCCCACGCCGCCACCGGCGTAAAATCAAATTCAGGAAACGCGAGCGGCCTTCGGAAACGCAGGCCGCTTTTTTGTTCCGGCAAATCCAGTCGCGCGAATTTTCAAGGGGACGGCGCACGATTCTCCTTCTCCGTGGGGAGAAGGCCGGGTTGAGGGGGACGTTTGTATTCGATCTTCCAAATGCTATTTGCTCCGCCTTTAAATATCATTTCGGTGCGATCCTCATCCGCTGGATGAGTTACGATCAATTCCAAATCTGTCCAAGTATGGGCGAGTGGGCCAAAACAAATCTCCAGCCCAAAGAAATTCATTATTCGACAAGGTTCTGGAAAGTTAGCAGTCAATCCCTTTTCTCCAATTTTAGGCCCAGTATAAGGATTCCCAACAGCAAGACCTACCGTTTGTCCGACATTACTTTGTTCGTGGCCACCAGACTCCATGAATTTCACCAGTAGCCGGACGTCGTCAGATTGGATTTCCTGGAGTGCATTGGCTTTGGGGAATGGCGGATTTACGCCTATGTGTTCAGCTACACGCCTGCATTTATGCAAGCAATCCATCGCCTCAATCGGCGGTTTTAGTCCCGCATTGTCCAACATCAACTTTTCTGGCGGCCATGGCTGAAAACCCTTCAGATAGGAACGGAGTACAAATTCACCTCGTTTGAAGAATTCGCCCAATTCGACGAACCAAGCTAACGCTTGCAGTGCTTGCCCCTCCCACGCACCCCAATCCAGATTGAAAATCGTCTCCCACGGCTTCAGTTTCCCGCTTTCATCTTGCTCGCGAATACAATCCATCCTTAGCGGGGAGTCATTCAATCGCCCAGCGAACGAAACTTCTTTCGCCGCAAGCACCCATTCCCCATCGATTTGGAGACATAACGGCTGGGTTTCTGAATTAAAAAGGAAATGAAGGCATCCTCTTAGCCTATTGCCACTGCGAATTGTGATTCTGGCATCTTCTGGTGTCTGATAAAGGTTGATAGGGATTGCACTTCCTTGGAGTTCAGCCGCCTTTACTTGGAAAGAGTGACCTTTTTCAATGAAAGCCTTCCACTCATCTGCTCCAACATTTTTCAAGAACTCAGCCTTCAAACCTCCGGCCAACGGCTGAAGTAGCTTCACTTGAACCTTCATAGTTGCCTCGATTTTAACCGAATGTCCCGGGTGGAGTTGTTCAAGGCGTTTCTTTTCGGCAATAATTGCGGCTTGTGGCGAACCGGGACGCAACTCGCGGATATAATTCCAAGCATCCCGCAATTCCTTTTCAAATAATGCCCAGTTTTCCAAAGAACGTTGGGCGTCGAATGGAATGCGAAGTTTTGTTTGGACGCGCAGAATGTCGTCCTTAACATTTTCTTTCAAATAACGCTGAATAAAAATCCAATGCCCTTGCTTTGCCGTTGGATCAATTAAGAAAAGAAATACCGGCTCTTCGCACTTAAGATAATAACGGAGATGTTTCGTTTTGAACGGTTCGGCGAGTTTCTTGGCCTTTCGTTTGTAGATGCTTCTTCCTTTGACTTGCACCCGGAAGAGCGATCCACTTGGTTCACCTTCATTGACAGCTTCAACGCAGAAATCAACATGAACATCTGGAATCTCCTTTCTTGGCAGCCATCGTTTGGGAAGCCAATCCTCAAAATGTCGTTCTGCATCTTTCTGGACTTCGTAACCTGGGCCAATCGTCGGGTGTCTGGGTCTGTTATCTTCGGGCAATGGATTCATTGGGAAATGTCTTATGCCAGCTCTCTTCCAATCTGTTCATCCAGAACATCGCGGACGGTGAGCGTGATGGTGAAAAGCATATTATTGTTTGATGCAATCATGCGTCACCAACTTTTTCGCGTCGGGATAATTGTGGGGCACGCCGGGAGGCATGACGGGTTCGCCCTTTTCAATCTTCGCGGCCGCTTCCTGGTTGAGGGCGAGGAGTTGGGCGAGCAAATCCCTCTTGGCGTTGAAGCCGTACGCGGTGAGGACGGCGGCATCCAGCGCGGCGTGGGCGTCCTTCAGCGGATTCGCGCCGGGCAATTCGAGGGTGCGATAGAGCGCGCGCAAGCCGCCCTTCATTTTCGGCAACGCCTCGGCGCGCACGCGGCGCAACTCGCGCGCCGCCGCCGCCGTCAAACATGGCTTGAGTCCAATCCAGCCGCGAAACGACAGGAACGCCACCGCGATGTCCACCCGTTCGGCCTCGCCGGACAAATCCGGAATCGCGTCCAGCGCCTTGGTCTCGAAGTTGTCTATGTAGTCAACGTGCAACATTGCTTCTCGTCTCTCAAAAGTTTCGCATTTGACAAACCCAGGCGCTTCGGTTTTTATTGTGCCGCAGACAAGCGCAGGGTTTGTAGAGGTCATCGGCAACGGTGGCAGCCCGAATGGGTGGGACACTCGAACCTGGGGTCTGCATAGTTTTTAATCGGCGAACCATGCGAGATGCGGGTTCGCCGGTTTTAGTTTCTCCACGTCTTCCGGCCAGAATTTCAATCCGTTGCCAAGCCTCGCGCCCTTGTGCTGGTAAACGGTCGGCAACAGCAGCCGCGCGTATTTGTCCTCCGCCTCGCCGTAGCGATTCAGGTTCACCGCGTAGAAAAAACTCGAGGCCACCGCGTCGGCCACCTGCAACCCGGCAAGCTGGTCGTGGTTCACGGCGCGGACGGTGTCCGGCGCGATCACCGACCAGTCAATCCGCACGCTCAAAGGGTCGCTCTTGGCTTGGAGCAGGTTGAGGTATTCGCGCAGGCTTTGATACGACATGATGCTGCGGTTGCTGAAAACGACCTCCGCTGTCCCATCGCCCTCGCCCGTCACCCGGTTGTCGCGGCAGAGCCAGGACACGCGTTCCAGCAGGAAGCGCGTGGCGTAACGGTAGAGCAGGAACTTTTCCGACTGGAATTTTTCCGGCTCGGTAATGCCCGGCTTGTGAATGAGCACGGAGACGGTGCGCACCGAAGACGCGGCGATCTGCCGGACGTAAGGCACGCGCTGCTCGTGTTTCAGATCGCTGAAATGCAGGTGTTGCTTCGGTTCTTTCCCCAGCAATTTGCGAACGTCCCCGGCCAGTTTCACCAGCGACAGGTCGTTCTTGCTCCGCACCACCACCGCCGACAGCACCAGCCAGCGCGAACTGCCGCTGCCGTCCGCGTGGAACACAAAGCCCTCGTCGCCCGACTCGTCTATGTAAACGCGGAAGCTCGTCATGGTTGTCCTTCCGCCGGCAAACCCGGCTTGAGTTCAATCCAGCCGCGATACGACAGAAACGCCACCGCAATGTCCACGCACTCGGCGTCGCCGGACAAATCCCGAATGGCGTCCAGCGCCTTGGTCTCGAAGTTGTCAATGTAATCAACGCGAAGCATTAGTCATCTTCGTCTTGAGCCGGAAAGCTGGCATGAGCGAACTCGCTCGATTTGTTGATAGCTCGCAACGTCTGACAGATTTCTTTTAACTCCTTAGCCGTAATTCCCCAAAATGAAGCCGCAGCTTGATCCAATTGCTGCTCCATTTTTTCAAGTTCGTTGAGTTGCCCTTTTCGCACGGCGGTGTGGCAACGTCGGGACAGTTGTGAAAGTTCTGTCTGTTTCTGTGAGCCGGTGAATCTCGGTATCCCGATCTTTTCAGCATCGCTTGCGTGGTAGCGCTGAGTTTGGACTCCAGTGGAGGAGAAATACAACGCTGCGACACTTGGCGCGGAATTCAGCAGTGCTGCGATGTAGTGCGCCTCGTCTTCGCTCGTAGCGGAAATCAGCCTCAATGTGTAATCAGGGATGACTGGTTTGTCCGGCATCGAAGAATCTTTTGGTCCAACCACACAGCACTGAAAGAGTTCAGTGAGGTCTTTGAAAACAACTTTCCACTCCGACACGGTGTGCGGGCCGACTCCAAGCAGTGGATAGAACGGTCCGTCCTTCATTTGTTGTCGAATCGGGGCAGACTTTCGCGTGAGTAGTTGCGGCTTGAAGTTTAGGAGGTATTCGTATGCCTTGGGAAACTTCTTCCGCATGTCTGACTCGCTGATGCACTCCCGCGTCGCGGCGTTATGGGTCAGCAGGTAGAAGCAAGATTCAATAGCGGACCATTTTTTTACGTCACGCCCTCGGATGTAAGGATAAAGCAATGCCTTCTCGACCCGAGCTGCAATAGACTCAACCTTGATCTTTCCGGCATCGTGGAGGTTTTGAATCAAGCAAGTTCCATCTTTGAATTCCTGATTGCATTTCACCCAAAACGCACCAACAAGACCTCCGCTGTTGACGCCTTCGTGAGCGCGATAGTAAGCCCGGCCCATAACTTTGTTGATTGCATCTGCGAAAGGTTCTGGACAAGTAAGCCACGGGGAATTGTCCAAGCCCTTGATTGAAGGCCGCGCAAGCATTTTGATGGATGAAACCCTGTTCCGAACTTCTTCGAGCGACAAATCTTCTGGAATGTCAGGCTGTGATTGCGGAAACCAAGCAGAGTATCGGACTGGATACTGAAATTTAGTCTTTCGCTTTTCAACGACGAATGTGGCAGTGCGATTGATTGCGCCTTCAAAGACGCCGCACTCTACCATGTCAACGACGGACACTGGTGCTAGATAAGTGTCGTTGTAGCGGAAACCGCGAAACCCAGCCCCGCCTTGATTCTTAAACAGCGACTGGGTGATGACGAAGCCAAGTCGCCCATCCTTTTTGAGATAGCTTTCCGCAGAAACATAGGTGAACAAAGCAGCCATCTCGTGCTTCGATTTGCCAATGCTGGCTTTTGCTCCTTTTGCGTCACGCAGCCCGTATTTGTTCCAAATGTCCAGAGACGCTTCTCGGTAATCCTGTGGCAGATTCTCCCAATTGATCCAAGGAGGATTGCCCGCCACAAAATCAACCTCGCCCACGAAGAGCGGCGCGAAAGCGTTTTTTATGATTCGTGCCCACACACCATTTTTGTTGGCTTTATCTAGGCGCAAGAGTTCAGCATACAAATCGCGATGAAGCGAAGCGTCATCCATCGGCAGCGATTCTTCGCGGCATGTTTCGATAAACTCCTGCGGAGATCGCTTAACAGTCAAAGATTGCTCTATCACCTGCGCATATTTGGCGATGTCAGCCCTGTTGCGTGCAATTTCCTTTGGGACGAGCAAGTGTGGTGGCTTGCACGCCGAACATGGCACTTTGGCGACTTTTTCAGCCCCGATGAACAAGTCGCCATACTCCGCTGGCGTGAGAATTGAATCGCACAGGTAAATCGGAATCTCGACTTTATCCACACGCCCGATGAGATCGCGGATGGCGATGAGGTAGTTGGTGCGCGCGGCCATGACCGCGAGCGGGTTGAGGTCAAAACCAATGACGTTCGACAGAATCTTGCGGCAGAGTTCGCCTTCGTCGAACCAGCATTTCTCGCGGTTCTCGTCATACCATTGCCGGATGCGGTTGATGGTCATGACGAGGAACGTGCCCGAACCGCAGGCGGGATCGAGCAGGCGTTTGTCCGGGTCGCCTGTGTAGCCGAGTTCGTTGAGGACATGATCGGCGAGCCAGTCGGGCGTGTAGTATTCACCGAGGTCGTGGCGGACGCTCTTGGGGAAAAGTTGCTGGTAAAGTTTCTTGAGCAAGTCGCGGCTGCCGGCGGGGTCTTCCGAGAGCGTGCCAGGGTTGTAATTGTCCAGCCGCGCCACCATGTCGCGCACGAGTTTCTCAATCGGCTCGGTCCAGACGCCGGTATACCACGCGAACAGGTCGCCTTCGAGAAAGTTGGTGATGGTGAGGTGGCGGAAGATGCTGCCGGCTTCGAGGTCTTCCATCTCGCGCTTGAGCTTGGCGCTCGTGCCAGCCTGCATCATTTTCTGCAACGGCGTCGGCAGCTTGTGAAAAAAGGCGACGATTTCCGACGCCAGCAACTTCATGAACAGCGCGTAGTAGGTGTGGACGGCAAAGAGGAGTTCGGCGGGCTTCAGATTTTTCACGCCCACCTGGTAGAACTCCGCGAGCTTTTTGATTTTGTCCGAAGGATTGTCCACGTCGTAGCCGCAGACCTCGCCGAAAAGGATTTTCCACTGGCTGAAGAAAGTCTGCGCCTTCGGATTGTCCGTAGTGACGATGGCGTCGTAGAGCGCGTGAATGCCGCCAATGGCGACGGTGTTGCCGCCTTCCGACCCGAAGTCGCCCGCGAGGTAGTCCGGCGAGAACGGCTTGCCCTTGTTGCCGAGATTGAACAGCGCCCAAAGGAAACGCTCGGCGGAATGGCGGTTGACCTCGACCGGCTCTTGCACCTGCCACTTCTCGTCCCGGAAGCGCACGAAGATGAAGTGATTCCCGTCCAGCCCGACGCCGAACAGCGAATTGAGCGGCTGCCCGTGCTGCGTCCGCATATCGTAAAACCGCTTCTTGATCTGCTCGACGACTTTCTTGCTGCCCGGTGAGTCGGCCTTCGGCCCGATGCGGTCGCCTGCGCTTCGCGGATTTTTGTATTCGATGATGACGCGGGAATAAACGGAGTCCACGCGCCCGCTGGCGACGGTGAATTCGTGCTTGCCTTCCAATTTGATACCAGCGTCCTTTTCAATGAAAGCCAACTGCCTTTCCGATTCGATGCGGATTTGCTCCTCGTTGGCGGCCATTGCCGCCGCCGCCTTGATTTGGTCGGCAAACTCCGTCGCTTTCTTGGCGATCAGGTCATCGAGTGAGTCGTGTTTTGCCATGGGCGCATTGGTTTTTCTGACGCGGACGAGAATAGCGGGGCGGGCGGCGGTTGCAAAGGCGGGAATTGTCGTGACGGCATCTTGGTCATCCTTTTTGTCGGGCGAAACAAAATCAGCAAACTCCTTGACCGCAGGAGTCATTCGCGACTAGAGTGCGCCCCACGTAGAACGTGGTAAGGATTGTTCGGGGTCGTTCAACGTTCAATCGGGTGCAGCAAACTGAAATCCAAGACGAAAGGCAGCGTGGCTTATGAGCAATCAAATTCCGTAATCGTACGATCCGGTGGTTCAACTGCTGGCAGATTCCGCCGACGGCGCGCATCAACATCAAGTCGCCATCAACCTCAAACAGAACACCGAGACGCCCATTCGCACTGATTTGACGGCGTTGACGGGCACGCCGGCCGGTCCGGGCGGCGTCCCGCCGGCCACGCCCGGGCTCAAGGCGTTGTGGAACACCGCCAAGGCGAACAAGACGGCCATGACCGCCGATCTCCGCACGGTCCAAAGCAACGGGCGCACGCTGGCGATGACGTGCATCGGCACGCTCAAGCCGCTCCTGGGCCAGCAGTGGGGCAGCGCGTGGAACGCCGCCGGTTTCACCGAAGGTTCGCTGGCCGTGCCCGTGAATCCGATGGTCAAGCTCCAGCAGTTGCGCGCCTATTACGCCGCCAATCCGGGGCGCGAGGTCGCCAACGTCAACGGCATCGCCTGCACCGCCGCCGCCTGTGAAGCCGCCGCGCAAGCCATCAGCACCGCGCAATCGGCCAGCAACCAGAGCAATACCGATGCGGGCAAAGCTCAGGCCAATCTTGAGGATGGCATCGCCACGGCGCGGAAGCGCGCGTCGGGTCTGCTCGCGGAACTCGGGCAACTCCTCGAAGACAACGATCCGCGCTGGCTGGCGTTCGGCTTTGAAATGCCGGGCAGCCCGAGCACGCCGGAAGTTCCCGAAAACCTCACCGCCTCACCCGGCGCGGCGGGCACGCACGCGTTGTTCATTGATTGGGACGATGCGCGCCGCGCCGATGGTTATCGGGTAACCGTGACGAACGTAGCTGGTGGCGCACAATTGGCCTCTGTACTGACGCAAGACTCAGAAGTGTCCATCGGCAACCTGCCAGCGGGCGCGAATGTGAACGTCACCGTCACCGCCCGTAACGCGGCAGGCGAAAGCCAGCCGACCGCACCCATCACCGCTGTCGTGCCGTAAACGGCACGCCGCGGGATTCCCCAACATCGCTCCGGCATGTGTCGCGTGCCGGAGCAGGCGAAATCCTATCGAATGACGACACTACCCAAACCGGTGCTGGCCTTGTTGCTGGGGTCGGGTTTGGCGGTGATCGCTGCCGCGCGGGATGTCAGCCTGAAAACGGAGGCGAACGTCATGACCGAATTGACGCTCACCGCGAGCCGTGCTTACGCCGACCCGTTCAATGAAGTGACGCTCGACGTCATCTTCCTCGACCCGAAAGGACGGCAACTTCGCGTGCCCGCTTTTTGGGCGGGGGCGAATGCGTGGAAGGTGCGCTACGCGTCGCCCGTCACGGGAACGCATCGTTTCCGCAGCGCGTGTTCGGAGGCGCGCGACAAGGGACTTCACGGCGTCACGGGCACGATTGAGGTCGCGCCCTACGCCGGGGACAATCCGCTCTTCCGCCACGGGGCGCTGCGCGTGGCCGAGGACCAGCGGCATTTCGCGCACGCTGACGGCACGCCCTTCTTTTGGCTGGGCGATACGTGGTGGATGGGGCTATGTCAGCGGCTCCGCTGGCCAGAGGAATTCCAGGCGCTCGCCGCCGACCGTCGTGCAAAGGGTTTCAACGCCGTCCAGATCGTCGCGGGGCTTTATCCCGACATGCCGGCGTTCGATGAGCGCGGCGCGAATGAAGCCGGCTTCCCGTGGGAGCGGGATTACGCGCGCCTCCGCCCGGAGTATTTCGACGCCGCGGATCGGCGCATCGCTTATCTGGTCGAGCAGGGATTTGTGCCCTGCATCGTCGGCGCGTGGGGCTATCACCTGCCGTGGCTGGGCGCGGAGAAAATGAAGCAGCACTGGCGTTATCTCATCGCCCGCTGGGGCGCGCTGCCGGTGGTCTGGTGCGCGGCGGGCGAAGGGGCCATGCCGTTTTATCTGTCCAAGGACAAGGCCGCCGAGAGCGCACGGCAAAAACGCGAGTGGACGGACGTCATCCGCTTCATCCATGGCACCGACCCCTTCAAGCGGCTGGTGACGATTCATCCGCCACAGACGGCGCGCGAATCCGTCACCGACCCGGGCGTGCTCGATTTCGACATGCAACAGACCGGCCATGGCTCTCCCGCGGCGCAACACGCGGCCCTCGCGGCCAAGGGTTGGCGCACGCTGCCGGTGATGCCGGTCATCAGCGGCGAAGCGCGTTACGAGGCACTGGAAATCAAACCCCCGCTCACCGCCGACGATGCGCGGCAGGCCTTCTGGGCGCACCTCCTCAACAGCGGCTGCGCGGGCCACACTTACGGCGCCAACGGCATCTGGCAGGTGAACCGGCGCGAGCAGCCCTATGGCAAATCGCCCGGCGGGAACAACTGGGGCTCGACTCCCTGGGACGAAGCGATGCGCCTGCCCGGCTCGACCCAGTCGGCTCTCGGCAAAAAGCTGCTGGAACAATACCCGTGGCACCGCTTCACACCGCATCCCGAATGGGTGGCGTTCACGAGCGAATCGAAGGTGAACCTCGACGGCTGCCCTTGGATTTGGTTTCCCGAGGGCAACCCGGCCCAGGACGCGCCGGTCGAGAAGCGGTATTTCCGAAAGAACTTTACGCTGCCAGAGGGCAGGGCAATCAAACGCGCCCGGTTGTTTGTCTCGGCGGACGACATGTTCACTGCGCGGCTGAATGGGGAGAAAATCGGTGCTGAGAGCAATTGGCAGATTGGCAAACAATTTAGTGACCTCGCGCCGCGGCTAAAGCCAGGCTCCAACGTTCTTGCCATCGTCGCCCAGAACAAACCCGCCAACGTGCCGGCGAATCCCGCCGGGCTGATCGCCTGCCTCGAAGTCCGCTTCGGCGATGGCGAAACGTTGAGACTGATGTCCGATGCAACGTGGCGCGCGGCAAGAAGCTCGGAGGCGGGCTGGGACACAACGAGCTTCGACGACTCGAAGTGGTCACCGGCTCAGACGATCGCGAGCTATGGCGACCCGCCGTGGGGCAAGGTCGGCGGTCCAAGCGAATTTGACGGGCCGCAAGCCGCTGGCATCCCTGGCAAGGTGCGAATCATCTGGGTGCCGCGCAACGAGCCGATCCTCCTGCACAACCTGGGTTCGGGAGCCGCGTGGACCGCGACATATTTCGATCCCGTGAGCGGCGGGAAAACCGCTTTGACCCCGATCCAGGCCGGTGACGATGGGTCCTGGACTTGTCCGCCGCCCGCTGGCCAGGACCACGATTGGGTTCTGATTCTGGAGCCGAAAGCCAGTGCGAAAACATCTTCCCTCAAGCGGGAATCCAGTGCAGCGCAACCAGACGTCACCCACCAGCTCACGCTCGCCAATGATCAACTCGCCTGGCACTTCGACTGGAGTGATGGCCACCTGCGCAGCACCAGCTTCGAGAATAAACTCTCAGGCCACCGCTTCGCGATCTCCGCCGCGCACGAGCTTGCGCTCAACTTTTCCGCCGCACTCGATCGCGTGCTGGAGCCGATCACCCGCGTGGCCGATTTCGAGGTGCGCACGGCGAAGCTCGTCGCCGATCATCACGCGGTCTTCGCGGTGCGGAGTCCCGCGCTGGCACTCGACGTGATCGTCCACTACCAGCTCGACGGCTCGACGCGGCGCAAGTGGGTTGAGGCGAAGAACCGGGCCGGCCGGGAACTGCTGCTTCTGGACGTGGAACTGGATGATTTCCTGACCGAAGGCGCCACCTCGGGCGGCGGGCAGGGACAGCCGGTGTTCATTGAGGGCGAATGTTTTGCCGCGCTCGAGCATCCCTCCGGCGTGAACCACGGCGATCAGGGGCGCATCCAACTCGGGCATCATCCGGGCCGGCGGTTGTCACCGGACGCCACGTTCCGGAGTCCGGTGGCGCTTGTGAGTGTATCCCCGCCAGGCCAGGCAGTGGACCACTTCACCGATTACATCTACGCGCACAGCCTGCGGAAGAAAAAGGCGCTCGCCCTCTACACGCCTTTCGGAATCAACAACCAGTGGGGCGGTTGCCCGACGCTGGACGATGAGCAGACACTCAACGTGTTGAACACGCTGGAGCAATGGCAACGGAAAGGGATGAACTTCGATTACTTCACCCTCGACACCGGCTGGGTGGATCCGAGCTCGGACCTCACGCGCTTTCGTCCGACGTGCTATCCCAACGGCCCCGGCCAGATTGTCAACCGCGTGAACGCGCTGGGGATGAAGCTCGGCTTGTGGTTCGCCACGAGTTGGGCGGCCGAGTCCTGCTGGGGTTATCCGCCGGCGCTGGCCGGGCAGAAACCGCTCGCCATGCCCTATCGGCTCGGTTACCCGGACAAGGCGCACGAGGGCCGCATGTTTTGTTTCGCGTCGGCGCCGTATTTCAACACGTTCAGCAACGCCGTGCTTCACCACGTCCGCGAGAACCACGCGCGCTTCGTCAAGTTCGACGGCGGCGACTACCACTGCAACAGCACCGAGCACGGCCACCTGCCCGGCAAATACGCCACCGAGTTCATGCACGAGCAACTCATCGCGCTGGCCCGCGCCGCGCGCGCGCAGTCGCCGGACGTGTTCGTGATGTGGTACTGGGGATGCAGTTCGCCGTTCTGGGCGCTGCACGGCGACACGGTCTTTGAATCCGGCCTGCACATGGAGGGCTCCGGCACGAGCGCGTTCCCGACGCTTTATTACCGCGACTCGGTCACGCTGGCGCAGGATCACAACGCGCAATACGCCAAGAACATTCCGCCGATTGCCAAAGACAGCCTGGGCGTTTGGCTGGCCGACACGCGCTGGGGCAACTTCATGGGCAAGGAACGCTGGCGCGAGGCGCTGGTGATGGACCTTGGCCGCGGCAGCCTGCTGTTCCCGAACCTCTGGGGCAACCTTTACCATCTGACCGACGAGGACGTGGGCTTCCTCGCGCGCCTGACCGCGCTCGCCCGGAAAAACGAATCCCTGTTTCTGCACCGGCGAAACATCCTCGGCGACCCGGCGCGCAACGAAGTCTATGGCTACGCGCACTGTCAGGGTGCGCACGGCTTTCTGTTCCTGAACAACACGCACTTCGCCGCGCGCAAAGCGGAACTGCGCCTCGACCCATCACTCGGGCTTGACGCCAAACCCGGCAGGCCGTTGCGCGTGGTCTCGCATTTCCCCGCGCCGACGCGCCTGTTGCGGCCCGATCGGGCGGGCTACCAAGCCGGTGACACGCTGGAGATCTGGCTGCGTCCATTTGAGACGTTGATGCTGGAGGTCACACCGCCGACGAGAGGCAACCCGTCGTTGCCGGTGCGCACGGTAACGCAAGGGCAGGCAACCGCCCTGGGCGGCGGTCTGGCGCTGCACGCAAGCGCGCTCGACCAACGGCTGGATGTGCGCTTTGCCGACGCCGCGCACTTTGAGAAGGAGAAGAAACTGGCGAAGAAGACTTACACATTCGAGACCACGCTGCCGTCGCTGGCCGGCGAACAGCCGATCCTCGCGGTCGTGGTGCGGCTGCGCAAAGGCGTCGCCGAATGGCGCTACTCGCCGGTGGTCGCCGAGATCACACAAGCGCGGGTGCGCATCGGCGAACAGGAGCTGCAACTCGTCCCCGTCCCCGACGGCCGCCAGTTTGGCAACACGCAGAACGCCGGCTGCTCGTGGGTCGTGTTCAAAACGCGCCTCAGTCCGCAGTGGTCCGGCCAGGCGCTCAAGCTTGCCGTCCATGCCTGCCTCCCCGAAGGCGTCGAGGCGCAAGTGGAAGCCTGGGTGGTCAAGCGTTGGTGGGAGGAGAACACCCGGCCAACGAGCGACGGCTACTACAGCGACGCACCCTCGTGACCAGGGGCGATCCGCAGAGACCTGTGGAATACGCCGCCGCGGATGGTGCACTGGCCATGACCAGGAGCTTCGACGGATTGGAGTATTGATGACTTAATCCCTCGGGGCTTGGATGTGTATCACGGAGCCATAGAGCAGGAAGGAAGCATGATGCGTAATTCGGGAGAAAAACTGGCGGTGTTGGTTTTCATAATTGGCTGCATTGGCATGGTTCAGCCTCTAGCCGCAGCGGATTTGTTACCAGCCGCTGCTCTCGGCGACCGCAGTTCCGCCCAGCGGGCGCCGGAGTTGATTACCATCCGGCAGGACGCCTCTGCACTGGAGTCGTTGGCGGCGAATGAAGTGAAACGCTATGTCTATTTGCGCACGGGGAAGGTGCTGCAGGTGAAAAAGGGCGTGATCCGCGGTGACCGTATTGTAGTGGCCTGCAAGAATCGAAACTTTTGCGGCGAATTGGGGCAGGAGCTGGGGCCGCAGCACTTCAGATTGAAGACCGGCACGGCGACCGGCGAAAAGATCTGGTGGATTGTGGGTGGAGATGAGATCGGCACCTTGTATGGCGCGTACCGGTTTGCCGAGAAACTGGGTATCCGGTTCGGCCTGGATGAAGAGGTCGTGCCGGATGCGCCGCTGACTGGCCACTGGCCTGAAATGAACGAGACCGGCAAGCCCCGGTTCGCGTTGCGCGGTCTTCAGCCTTTTCATGATTTTTCCGTCGGGCCGGACTGGTGGAACCTTGAGGATTATCAAACCGTCCTGTCGCAAATGGCGAAATTGAGGATGAACTTCATCGGCTTTCACACCTATCCGAGTTGGAATCCTGCCACCGGGCCTGAGGCAAACGTCTGGATCGGGTTGCCCGAAGATGTGGACGACCAAGGCAATGTCCGGTTCAGTTATGAGGCGGGCCTCGTGACCAGCAGACGCGGCTGGGCGGTGAAACCCTTCCCGACCAGCCAGTATGCCTCCGGTGCCGGTTTGCTCTTTGAAAATGACGACTATGCGCCGGACTTCATGCTGGACTGCCTGGACTGGCCCCAGACCGAGGAAGCCTGCGCCGCCATGTTTAATCGGTATGGCGATTTTCAGAAGAAAGTTTTTGGACAGGCCCGGCGGCTGGGTATCAAGACGTGCGTCGGCACCGAGCTTCCACTTGGCATTCCGAAATCGCTGGCTGTGCGGCTGGAGGCGAGGGGAATGAAACCGGATGATCCGGCGGTCATTCGGCGCTTGTACGAGGGGACTTTCCTCCGGCTCATGCGGAAAATGCCGATCGACTATTATTGGGTCTGGACGCCCGAAGTCTGGCTGGGAATGGAGCCGGGCTGCCGAGGTTGGGAGATGACCACCCGGGCGAACGTCGAGCGTGACCTTGGCCTCGCCGAGGCGGCGGCCAAATCGGTTCAGACCCCGTTTGGCTTGGCCACCTGCGGCTGGCGTCTGGGCACTCGCGATGATCCGTTCTGGATGGATAAGCGTGTCCCAAGGAGTTGGCCGGCCTCGTCCCTCAATACCGACGCGGGACGTGCTCCCGTGGAAAAGCACTATGGAGCCATGGGCGAGCGCCCCAGGTGGGTCATCGGCTGGGCTGAGGACGACGACACGGCTGGGGCTCATTGTTGCACGTGTTGGGATCTGCAGCTCTGGGTGGAGCGAATGTGGGTCAACTCGGCGGATGCATTCCGTTACGGCTGTGATGGCATGATGGCGATCCATTGGCGAACCGCTGCCATCTCACCGAATATCATGGCACTGTCACAAGCTGGCTGGGAATTTGATAGCGCAGACAACACAAATGCCAACGCCTATGCCGATGCTGGCAAGATGCCTGGAATGGATGCTTACTGGGCCGACTGGGGCCAGGGCATGTTTGGCGGCGATGCCGGGGCGCAGGTTGGCCGGATCCTGCAAAAGTTCGACGGCGGTCATCTGCGCATCAATGCGCTGATTGCGGGGGGCGCCAAAACGACTGATGCCAGCATTGCAGAGTTCTTTGCGCCGTTGCACGAGATGGCAGGGTTGCGCCCTCGCATCAGAGGCGCCGGCAATCTTGAGCGATTTGATTATTGGTTGAACTTGGTCCGTGCCACTCATCTGCGGGTGCGCACGTGGGTTCTGGCGAATCGCCTTGCCGCGAAGCTGAACGAAGTGAAGGCGATCCCGGAGGCGGACAACAAGCGGAGCTTTGTCCGGAAGGAAATTCTTCCACTTCGGGTGGACATCGCCCGCCATTACGAGGACATGATCACGGCCTTCGTGAATTGCGCGAAATCGCCGGGAGAAATCGGGACGATCGCAAGCATCGAGAGTGGTTCTCGTGGGCGGATCGTGTCTCCTCATGACAAAGCCATTGCCAAGATCCTAGGAGAGCCATTGCCGGCGGAAGCTGCGGTCCGCACGGCCTATCGTGGGGCATCACGGATTTTCGTATCGGCCAAATGCACGCACATGAATGCCGGCGAGCCGCTGGAAATCCGGCCCTTTGTGCTTTCGGGTCAGAAATGCACCGGACTCAATCTGCATTGGCGTTCACTGGGCGAGAAGGCCTTCAAGAAAGTGGTGGCCACACATCGGACCCGGCAGGCCTATCGAGTCACACTACCAGCCCAATCTCAGGGCACGGTGGAATACTACTTGGATGCAGTGCTGGATGATGGTCAGAAGCTTCTGTGGCCAGCGACGGCCCCCTCAATCAATCAAACAGTGGTTGTATGGTGAATTGCCACAACTTCGCGTGAGAACGAACGAATTAAGCCACTTGGCGCTAGGCCGTCCAGTTTCCTGGCTTTCTGCCGGCACTCTTCTGTCACATGGCTTACGCTTTGGGAGGGTCGGAATCGGCCTGAGAAAAGTTGGCTTCAGGAGTGAAGAGAGCCTGATTTCATTGGGGATTCACTGGTCAAGGACGGGCGTTGCTTCGGCTTCTGCAGCTTGATAGGTTTCCGTGTCCAGATTGAACGCCATACGCCTCGGCTATTTGGCGTCTGAGAATCTCATTTGAGGAGCGCGTTATGACCTCGGCACATCAGGGGAAGCGACCAGCGGCCTTGCGGCTCTTGCTGGCAGTCTGCCTCACGCCCCGCATCATGTCCGGACAGCCGGAGCGGGAAGGGGTCGTGCTGGCGAAGGAGTGGCGTTTCCAAATGGACATGGAGGAGTTGGGCGAGAAGGAACAATGGTACCGCCCCGGCTTCAATCACTCCGCCTGGTCCAAAGTGATCGTGCCCCGGGCGTGGGACCTTTATGCAGAGGCACTTTGGGGCTACGAGGGGATCGGCTGGTACGCGACGACGATTGACCACTCGCTGGCGCGGCCTGGCCAGGTGCAGCGAATCCGTTTCGGGCGGGTCATGTATCACACCAAGGTCTGGCTCAACGGAGCGTTGCTCGGGGAAAACATCGGCGGATACCTGCCCTTCGAATTCGATGTGACCGGCAAGCTCCACGCGAACACGACCAATGTGTTAGTGCTGCGCGTGGACAACCGATCGCGGCTCCAATGGCTGCCGGCGGCGCGAAACATCGAGTGGGTCCAATACGGGGGCATCCTCCAGCCGGTGGTTCTGCAGACGATGGCGAGGACCTACTTCTCGGACCTCACGATTGACGCGGTCCCGCAAGGTCCGGGCGCCTCGGTGGATTGCGCAGTGGAAGTTACCTCTCGGGAAGCAAAGCAGCAGGAGTTGACGTTGCGAGTTCGAGTGGAAGGGACACAGGGTGCGGTCAAGACCACGATCTTGAGGCTTCCGCCCGGTGAGGCATCGGTCGCCAAGGTTCCGCTCACGCTGGAACACGCGAACCACTGGTCCCCGAAGAGGCCGTTCCTCTACACCTTGCGGGCGAGTCTGGAACACCGCGGCCAGGTGGTGGATGTGACGACGTCACGGTTCGGTGTTCGCAAGATTGAAACGCGCGGTCGCCAGATTCTGCTCAACGGCGAACCGATCCGACTGCAAGGTGTCAACCGCTACGACGAATACGCCCGCTACGGTCCGAACGCTCCGCGGCGACTGGTGATTCGGGACCTGCGCCGGATGAAGGACGCGGGCGTGAACATGGTGCGGGTGCATTATCCGCAGTCGCCCGAACTGCTGGCGCTCTACGACGAGTTGGGGTTCCTGATGATGGAGGAAGTGACGATCAACTGGTGGGGCCAAGGGTTCTCCGGGACCGGGGAGGAGGTACAGCGGGAGGACATTTTGACCAACGCGATTCCGTTTCTGGAACGGATGATCCGGCGGGATAAGAATCATCCCTGTGTCGTTATCTGGAGCATGTGCAACGAGTCGAAAACCGACAACGAGGTTGGCATCCAGGTCATGCGGAAGCTCATCCGGCGCGCGAAAGAACTGGATCGCACCCGGCTGGTAACCTTCGTCATCAACAACCGGGAGACCCAGAGCCACCGGGCGTTTGAAGAGGCTGACCTGGTCGCTTTCAACGTCTATCTCGGCGGGTACAAAGGCAAAGCCGCGCAGCACACCGCCGAGGTGAAGGAGCTGATCGGCCCGGCCGCGGAGGACCACATCCGGCGGCAACTGGCTTACTGGCCCGATAAACCCATGCTCGTAGCCGAGTTTGGGACGCCCGGGGTGCCCGGAGTGCATGGGGATGTTTCCTACACGGAGGAGTACCAAGCGGCGCTGATTGAGGAGGTCGGGACAGCGATTCAGCGATGTCCGGAACTCGCCGGGGGCATATTGTGGTCGTGGGCGGACTACTACCATC
>Ga0315277_10000639_pt1 | contig 54769 bp, 50 predicted proteins | sample YL17G05_15_MG_FD_203695 | JGI IMG/M metagenome (GOLD analysis project Ga0315277, IMG submission 203695) | Sediment microbial communities from Yellowstone Lake, YNP, Wyoming, USA - YL17G05_15 | ecosystem: Environmental > Aquatic > Freshwater > Lake > Sediment | place: USA: Wyoming | collected... | reverse complement strand
ACTTTCGTGATCGCCGCCGTCAAAGTCGTCTTCCCGTGGTCGATGTGCCCCATCGTCCCTACGTTCAGATGCGGCTTGTTGCGTACAAATTTCTCCTTCGACATGTTTCGTCCTCCTGATCTCGAGGGTGGTCCCTGGAGAGTTCTCCAGAGCCCGCGATGGGAATTGGACCCATGACCCCACCCTTACCAAGGGTGTGCTCTACCGACTGAGCTACGCGGGCCAGGTGGGCGGTGAAGGATTCGAACCTCCGAAGGCTTCTGCCAACTGATTTACAGTCAGTCCCCTTTGGCCGCTTGGGTAACCGCCCAGGTTGTCACGCCCTGCCCGGCCCCGGCCGGCGCGGAAGGCTAGCGCTTCCCGAGGCTTCCGCGCCGTAAGGGGGCGCAGCGGAAGCCGACGACGGGAATCGAACCCGTAGCCTACCGCTTACAAGGCGGTTGCTCTGCCGATTGAGCTACGTCGGCAAGCGAAAAAACGTGCCCCGGAGGGCGGAGCGATTATACCAGACCGCCAGATGTGCCGCAAGGCACAGACCAGCCAAGCCGGCGCGACAACCCCCGCCAGAGGCTGGCCCGACCCCCGGCAACTATTTTTGCATCCTTCCCTCTATATGCCATGCGGCCGCCGGGCGATTTGCCTGCTTGTCATTCTCTGCTACAATCCTCGGCGGACTCCTCCATGAAGCATCTCTGGTCCCCTTGGCGCATGGAATACATCCAGGATCATTCGCGGGCCTCGGGTTGCGTCTTTTGCGAGGCATGGGCGGGCAGCGACGACGAACGTACGCTCCTGATCCATCGCGGACAGAGCGCGTTCGTCATCCTCAATCGCTTCCCCTACACCAGCGGCCACCTCATGGTTGTCCCCGTCACTCACTTGCCGACGCTCGAAGAGGTGCCGCTGCCCACGTTGACCGAAGTCATGGCACTCACCCAGACCGCACTGACTGTTCTGCGCCAGGTGTATCGGCCGCAGGCATTCAACGTCGGCGCCAACATCGGCGAACTCGCCGGCGCCGGTATTGCCGAACACGTCCATTTGCACGTCGTCCCGCGTTGGGCAGGCGACACTAATTTCATGGCCACGCTGGCTGAAACGCGCGTCTTGCCCGAAGCGCTCGACGAAACCTATCATCGTCTGCACGCCGCATGGCCGGAGCCCTAAGCCCCATGAGCGATCATCGCGAGCCCGTCATCCTCAGCGCGTGCCGAACCGCGATCGGACGATTTCAGGGAAGCCTGGCCACCACCCCCGCCCCGATTCTTGGCGGTGCCGCCATTCGAGAAGCGCTGCGCCGCGCGACGATTGACCCGGCCAGCGTGGACGAAGTGATCATGGGCAATGCGGTCTCGGCCGGAATTGGCCAGGCCCCGGCGCGCCAGGCCGCCCTGGCGTCCGGTCTGCCGCCCTCGGTCGGTGCGCTGACCATCAACAAGGTGTGCGGCTCGGGCCTCAAGGCGGTGATGCTCGCCGCCGCCATGATCCGCGCCGGCGACGCCGAGGTGGTGGTGGCCGGCGGCATGGAGAACATGAACCTGGCCCCTTACCTCTTGCTCCAGGCGCGCACCGGGTACCGCCTGGGCGATGGCACATTGGTGGACTCGGTCGTGCACGATGGTTTGTGGTGCGCCATCGAGAACCATCACATGGGCGTGAGCGCCGAGTGGGTGGCGCGCGAGTACCATCTAACTCGCGAGGAGCTGGACCGCTTCGCGCTGGAGAGCCAGCGCAAGGCCTCGGCTGCAATCGACAGCGGCGCCTTCCGCGAAGAAATCGTGGCACTTGACCTGCCTCAGCCCAAGGGTAACCCGTTGCACTTCGAGGTTGATGAAGGCCCGCGCCGCGATACCACAATTGAGGCGCTGGCCCGGCTCAAACCTGCCTTCCAGAAGGAGGGCGTGGTCACCGCCGGCAACGCCCCGGGCATTACCGATGGCGCGGCCGCGGTCGTGGTGACCAGCGCCGCGCGCGCCGCGCAGCTCGGCCTCCAGCCCCTGGCGCGCATTACCGCCTACGCTCAAGCCGCCGTCGAGCCGCTCAAGTTGTTCACCGCGCCCATCTTTGCCGTGCGCGCGCTGGCCGCCAAAGACGGCCGCGCCCTGGCTGATTACGACTTGATTGAGATCAACGAGGCCTTCGCCGCGCAGGCGCTGGCCGACGGCCGGGCACTCGAAGGCGAAGGCTGGGATTGGGCGCGGGTCAACGTCAACGGCGGCGCCATCGCGCTCGGTCACCCCATTGGCGCGAGCGGGGCGCGCGTGCTGGTGACGCTGCTCTACGCATTGCGCGCCCGCAACAAGCGCCGCGGGTTCGCGTCGCTCTGCCTGGGCGGCGGCGAGGCCGTGGCCCTGGCCGTCGAGCGCCTCTGAGCCCTCGACCGATCGGCCGGCCTTCATTTCCGCACGCATCCAACCCCCTGAGTGGAGGAGAGAGCACCATGGAAATCAAGCACATCGCCGTGATCGGCGCCGGTGCGATGGGCAACGGCATCGCCCAGGTGGCCGCCACCTCGGGCTATCGTGTGACTCTGATGGACGTGGTGCCCGCGCAACTCGAGAAGGCCCGGGCGGCGATTTTCCAATCCACCACGCGCATGGCTGAGAAGGGCAAACTCACGCCCGACCAGGCCGCCGCGGCGCAGGCTATCCCCACCACCCCCTCGCTGGCCGATACGCGCGAGGCCGACCTGGTCATCGAAGCCGCCACCGAAAACGTGGAGCTCAAGCTGGGTCTGTATCGCGAACTCGATAAGCTCATGCGCCCGGAGGTGATCATCGCCTCCAACACCTCATCCATCTCGCTCACCCGCCTGGGTGGCGTCACGCGCCGAGCCGAGCGCATCATCGGCATGCACTTCTTCAACCCGGTGCCGGTGATGAGCCTGCTGGAAGTGGTGCGGGGGCTGGCCACCTCCGAGAGCAGTGTGGCCACAGCGGTCGAGGTGGGCCGGCGCATGGGCAAGACTCCCGTGGTCGTCAAGGATTCGCCTGGCTTCATCTCCAACCGCATCCTGTGCCCGATGATCAACGAGGCCGTGTATGCCCTGGACGAGGGCATTGCCTCCGTCGAGGATATCGACACGGTGATGAAGCTGGGCATGAATCACCCGATGGGCCCGCTCACGCTGGCCGATTTCGTCGGGCTGGACGTGATGCTGGCGGTGATGGAGGTGCTGCACCGCGATCTGGGCGACGACAAGTACCGCCCGGCACCGCTGCTGCGGCGCATGGTGGATGCAGGGTTCCTGGGGAAGAAATCCGGGCGCGGGTTCTACGACTATCGCAAGGCCTAGCCGCACGGATAGTCTTCGGCGGCCCAAACGCGGCTTGTGCAATCTGAAACTCAAGGACCTGGTGCAGGCTTCAATTCTGCCGCCCGTTATGGAATAATGGCCCGGTGCTTTGAACCCCCCTGCCAAGGAGGAGAGTGATGCGAACGAAAGTCGCGCTCGTGGCGATCGCAGTACTCATCGCCACACTGGCTTGCGCTGTGCCCGGCCTTCCCACCCCGCCCGGGCTGGACGACGTGGGCACGCGCGTAGCGGCCACACTGACCGCCCTCGTCCCCGGGGAGACAAGTGAACCGCATAGCCCCACGCCCGAGGTCCCGCCGGTTGGTCCGACCGCGCCGGCACCCTCCCTCTTGCGCATCGCCTATACCAGCGGAGGCAATGTGTGGGTGCTCACCGCCGGCGGCGTGCCTCTTCAAATCACCGCAAGCGGCGACGCCGAACGTGTTGTCATCTCGAGCGACGGCCTGAAAGTGGCCTACGCCCGGCGCGCCGCGCCCGAGGCGACCTCCGAACTCAATTCGATCAACGTCGACGGCACAGGCAATGCGCTCCTGCTTTCAACCGCCCAGATCGACGCCTTGCATCCGCTCGGCTTCTTCGTCCACAACGACATCAACAACCTAGCCTTCATCCCGGGGACACACCGCTTGGCCTTCAATACGCGCGGCGTGCTCGAGGGCCCCGGCCTGCCCAAGTACGACGACTTGTTCGTCATCGACGCGGACAGTGCGGCCCTGACCACGGTCTTCCCGGCCGGGGCCGGCGGCGATTTTGCCTTCTCCCCCGACGGCACACGCGTAGCGATCATCCGCCCGACGACCGTCGGCCTTGCCAATGCAGATGGCAGCGGGATGAGCGCGGACATCGTGACCTACACCGCGGTGATCACTTACAGCGAGTACATGTACTACGTCCGCCCGCTGTGGACGGCAGACTCCGCCGCACTCGGCCTGGCCATTCCGTCCTCCGACCCACTGGCCCCGGGCCTCAGCGCCACCGTGTGGCGTGTGCCTGCCGCGGGCGGCCCGGCAGTAAGCCTGGCCACCATCAGTGGCGATTTCTTCTTCGCCCAGTTCGATTCTCCCTCGCTTTCCCCGGACCTCTCGCGCGTGGCGTTCTTGCGCGAGACCGGAACGCCCAACGTGCACAATCTGATCATCGCCAACGCCGACGGTAGCGGCGAAACGATCTATGCCACCGGCCAGTTGGGTTGGCTGGGATGGGCGCCGGATGGCATGCACTTCATCTTCTCGGAGGGTACCGGCAACAACGTCCAACTGGGCGCGCTCGGCACTCCCCCGGCGGCGCTTGTGACCGGCACGCGAGTGCGCTGGCTGAACGGCAGCGAGTTCCTGTATCTTTCGGGTTCACCGGGGTTGTGGACTCTCAACCGGGGCACGCTTGGCGGTGGCAGCGTGGCTCTGGCCACGCTTGTGGGGGATTACCCCGCCTACGATTTCGACCAATAGAACCGATCACGTGACTCCGTATCAAAAGAGCGGTCTCGGCCGCTCTTTTGATTTGAGGCCGAACTTACCTGGAAGAAAGAATGCCCATCACGAGCATTTGAGTCTCGCCCGATGCCGCTCGCATCAGCACGCGGGCTAGGCGATAGATTCGTCGGAAGTACGGGGGCATCTGCTCAATGCCGAGCGCGGAAAACCCGAACTGGGAATAGAAGGGGCCCAGTGCGCTGCGGCAAGTGAGATAGAGCGGCGGTGGGTTCGTACTCATCAATTCGAGGATGATCGCCCGCGCGATTCCCTGACGGCGCCGCGCCTCCACCACTGCGATCGAGGCCAATTCGCGGGATCCATCGCTGTGCTTCTTCACTTGCCCGATGCCCAGCACCTGGCCCGAGGTTTCCACGGCCACCACGAAATCCTGCCAGTGCAGGCTGAGCGGGTTGAGGTGATTGGTCGAGATCAAGGAACGGATGGTAGGCTGATCGGCGGCGTGCGCGCGACGCAAGCGGACTCTAGGCGGCAGCCAGGCAAGCCCGCTTTCGATCATCGGTTAGCCCACCAGCAATCTCTCTAAGATGCTCGCGGTTTCCTGCGGGTTGGCCTTGCCGCGCGATTTCTTCATCACCTGCCCCACAAACCATTGCAACAGGGTGGTCTTGCCCGCCCGGTACTGCGCTGCCTGCTCAGGGTTTTCCGCAATCACCTGACGGCAGAAATCCTCAAGCGCGGCCGCGCCGGAGATCTGCGCCAGCCCTTCGCGTTCGACAATCGCCCGCGGGGGTGTGCCCGAAGCGATGACCTTCTCCAGCAGGGCCTTGCCTGTGGCCAGCGTTACCGTCGCCGAATCCACCAGCGTGAGGATCTCGGCCAGATGCGCCGGGGTCAGGCCTGCCAGGGCAGCCGTCAGCGGCTGGCCGCTCTTCTGCTCATGTTCGTGTACGAGCCGCAGTACGTCGTTCATCATCCAGTTCGAGACGCGCTTGGCCTCGCCGCTGTACGCCCTGGCCGCCACCTCGAAGTATTCCGACAGCGAGCGCTCCTCGGTGAGGATTTCGGCGTCGTACTCGGGCAGTTGATACTCTCGCACGAAGCGCGCACGCCGTTCGAGCGGCAGTTCGGGCATTGCCTTCAGCAGCCGTGCACGCCAGGCCTCATCCAGCCGGATCGGCAGGAGATCGGGTTCTCGGAAGTAACGGTAGTCGCCCTCGGTCTCCTTCGCGCGCATCTTGCGCAGCATGCCCGCGTCTTCATCCCACTCGAGCGTCCACGCCTCTACCTGCCGGCCAGCCTCGACCTCACGCACCTGGCGCTGGATTTCTTTGGCGATGGCATCCCGCACAGCCTCAATTGAGTTGACATTCTTGATCTCGGTCTTGGGGTTGAGATGAGTCGCGCCGGCCGGGCGGATCGAGACATTCGCGTCGCAACGCAACTGGGCGCGCTCCATGTTGGCTTCCGAGGTCTCCAACCAGCGCAAGAGTTGGCGCAGACGAATGAGATACTGCGCTGCCTCATCGGCCGAGCGCAGGTCCGGCCCGGTGACCATTTCCACCAGCGGTACACCGCAGCGATTCATGTCCACGTAGCGTTGCCCGCCGGCCAACTTTGTCTTGCCCGCGTCCTCTTCCAGATGCAACTTGTGAATCGTCAAGCGGCGCGTCGCCCCGCCGGGCAGCGGCAGGTCGAAGTATCCGCCTCGTGCCAGTGGCTCATCGTACTGGCTGATCTGGTAGCCCTTGGGCAGGTCCGGGTAGAAGTAGTTCTTGCGTGCAAAGTAGGATGTCTCCGCGATCGTCGCATGCACGGCCGCCGCCAGTCGAACGGCCTTTTCCACGACGACGCGATTGAGCACCGGCAGAACGCCCGGCAAACCGCAACACACCGGGCAGATGTTTGTGTTCGGCGGCTGTTCCCAACTGTCGGCCCGGCAGCGACAGAAGATTTTCGACTCGGTGGAGAGCTGGATGTGCGTCTCCAGCCCGATGACGGCTTCATACTCGGGCATGACCACTCCCGTCCGGACTCCGCTCCTGGGGCAACGGTCGAACCCCTGCCGAGCCTGGCGATTGTCCTATCCCGTCCATGCACAACCACAAATACAGAACGATTGCTTGCACAAAGGCCATTCGCTGGTAGGGTTCCTGGACCTGCGACTCCGCCAGCCCGCTCACCAGGAATCCCAGCATGCCGGCCCACATTGCGACAAGCATCGGTTGGGATCGGATGCTTCCGCGGCTCAGAGCGTGCCACCCCATCGCCACAAGTCGATACCCCATTACCCCGAAAACTAGCAGGCCGAGTACACCATACTGAAGGAGAATAAATAGGTACATGTTGTGGAAATCGGCGGGTTGGATATGCGCTTCGCGGGTGAAGAATGGATAACCTCCTCCGCTAACCAACACGCCCAGGTTCTTGGTGAGGAGTGTGGCGAGGTCGCGCCACAGCGAGACTCGTGCGGTCATGGTGCCAGACCAGGCATCCGCGCCCCACAGAAATGACGTCATGCCAATCCCGCCCAAGAGCATCCCCGTCACAAGGAGAAGTACCGGCAATCTGGGCGAGCCGGCGAAAACCCAGATCACTCCAATTGCCACTGCGGCCAAGGCGACGGCTATGAAAGTCACGCGGGAATACGTCCAGAAGAGCGCGAGCCCAATGATGAATGCAGCGGCGAGGCAAGCGACTCGCCTCCACCCACGATACGCCAAGCCTCCAACCGACAAGAGAAGAGGCCAGTAGAGGTACGCTGCGAACGCATTGAAGTTCGTCGGGTTGTGAAACCCCCAGACAGGCGGTGCGCCCTGTCCAACCGCGGCATACCAGCCAAATCCCCAGCCGGGGGAAGAAAGGACCTCGGGCGAGGCCAAATTGGCCGCCCGTTCTGCGGGTGAAACGGCGATGTGTTGGAATCCGCCGACTCCTGCGTTTACGGTCCCCGCCAGGATGTAGAGCCCAGCAAGGAGAGACGATGAACGAACCACTCGATTCAGCAACAGATACGAGATGCCCGCTGCAACGGCCCACCATCCAGCGTCGCTGAAGGAGAAACGCCAATTCGATCGAAGAAGCGCGGGGACGAGTGCCACAAGACAAAGACTCCCCAACGCCATCGGAAAGAGTCTTGTTGTCTGCCCTGCGCGTTTGTCGCCCTCCCCCAGTGCGACGAACCACAGCACCGCTAGGAACAGAATAGCCAAGTAGCCGCTCCCGCCCCCTGCCTCAAAAGCTAATGGAATCGATGGCGCAAGATAGAGCAGGAACAGCAAGCACGCTGTCAGAATGTTTATCCCATTCACGTGCGCTTTCATCCGGGGCACTTTCCAGCCTCTCTGACACAAGTCGGATTGTCCACGCTGCTGGTCAGGGTGGGAAGAGGCCACGTCTGGCGCTTCAAGTGCAAGGACGCGCGCGCCGCCCGGCCAGCAGCCACACACCCAGGATGACCGTCCAGACCATGAGCGATTCGAAAGGCGCACCGTAACGCGGGTTCTCGCCGTACTCGAACAGGGCTTGTGACAGCGACCCGGCTAACACGATCATCCAGCCGCCCAGCAGCACGGGCTCAATGCCCTCCTGTTTGCGCATGACCCAGCGGACGGTCCAGACCGCGCCCATCGCAAGAAAGACGAAGTTCACGCCGAGCAGCATCGCGCGCTCTACGTTCCACGAATTGCGCACGATCGACATCAGCATGTGAGGGTGGATCAGGTCGAGGTCCCAATAGACGGGCACTTTCCAGAAGCCGATCCACGACTGAACGACATTGCCGAGGTACAGCACCGGGTGGGCCACGATGAGCTTGAGGGAGATTTCCGTGAGCAGGCGCGAGAGGCCGGAATAGTCGACGTCGGCCGCGCGGCTCAAGTCGAAAAAGGCGGCCCACACGGTCATGGCATGGTTGCCGGTTGCCGCCACACGCGCCGCGCGGTGCTCGAGGTAGATGTCGCGCACGGCCGCGTACTTGTCGGGCGCGTATTCCATGAAGTTGCCGACCATGTTGCTGAGCGAGTAGCCGGTCAGCGAAGTCGGTCCAAAGTAGCCCGCCGTGCGCCAATTGACGAAGCTCCAGCCGAGCACGAGCGTCAGGACCGGCGTTGCGAGGAGCGCTAGCGCGGCCGCCCTTGCACCCCACGGCTGGCCTCGCCGGCGCAGCCATGCCAGTGGAATCAGCACCGCGCTCCAGAAGAGCATCTGCGGCCGGGTGAGCGCCAACAGGCCGGCCAGCACTCCGAGCACCAGCTCCGTCCACGGCCAGCGCTCCTCGGCGCGGAAGCGCAGAAAAAGGAGCGTCAGGCTCGCGGCAAAGAGGAAGGTGCTTGTCGTCTCCGAGAGAATCATGCCCTCGAAGAACAACTGCGCCAGGTTGAGCGAGTGCGCTGCCCCTGCAAGAAAGGCTAGCCACGCCCGGCCGGTGAGGCGCCAGGTAACGAGGAACAGCATAGCCGAGACGGCCAGCCCCATGGTCGACTGCGCCGCCCATACCGCGCGCTCATCGAGCTGGAGCAGCGCAATCAGGCCGGGATAAACCGGCGGACGAGTCGCATCGTTCCCGTGCAATGTGAGGCTGTGTAGCAGGCGGGCAATGTTGAGATACGACTGCGTATCGGAGTCATGGGCCGGTGCATAGACAAAGGCCATGCCCAGACGCAGGGCAAGCGCCAGCGCCATCAACGCGAAAAACCACCCGCGCCATGCGGCGGCACGTTGCACTCGCCTACCCCCCGCCCAGCACTTTGGGCCGCGCCGATCGCCAGGCCTCGGCCGCTGTGCTCATCTCATAGGCCCGCCCGATGCGGAACAGGCGCCCCTCGTCAAAATCGCGGGCCATGAATTGAATGCCAATCGGCATCCCGCCGCGGTCGAGCCCGGCCGGGATCGAGAGTGCCGGCACGCCGGCATGGTCCGCGGGTACGGTGAGCAGGTCTGCGTACTGCATTAGCACCGAGTTGCCGTACAGCGCGCCGAGCTCGAAGGCGGTGGTTGGGGTGGTCGCGGCGAGCAATGCATCCAGGCAGTGGGGACCCGCGGGGTCGAAGACCGCCTCGAAATCGCGGCGGATGAGCGTGCGCACGCGCAGCGCGCGCTGGTAGTAGTGCTTCTCATACTGCGCGGCCGAGACGTACATACCCATCAGGATTCGCAGCTTGGGCTGCACCCCGAACGCCTCGCCGCGCGAGGCACGGTACATCTCGCGCAGGTCGGCCATAGGCCTCGCGGTGCGGTGCCCGTATTTGACCCCGTCATAGCGGTGCAAGTTGGAGGCAGCCTCCACGCGCGCGACGACGAAGTAGGCGGGAATGCCGTAGCGCGTGTTGGGCATGGGCACGTTCTCGACGATCTCGGCGCCGGCACCCGCCAGCCGCTGCGCGGCATCGAGCACGGCCGCCTTCACCTGCGGGTCAATCTCCTGCTCGCGCAATTCACCGGTCTTCGCATCTGGATACTGGATGCGGAAGTAGTCCGGCGAGAGGCCGATGCGCATCCCGCGCACGCCCGCCTCCAGTTCAGCCAGATAATCCGGCACTGGTACAGTGGCGGCCGTGCCATCCTGGGTGTCGGGGCCGGCCATGGCGCCCAACATGAGGGCCGAGTCGGTCACGTCGCGCGTGAGGGGGCCGACGCAATCGATGGAAGAGGCAAACGCGATCAGCCCATAGCGGCTCACGCGGCCGTAGGTGGGCTTGAGCCCCACCACGCCGCAGAATGCGGCCGGCTGACGGATTGAACCGGCGGTGTCGGTGCCGAGCGAGAGGACGGCCTCGCCCGCGGCCACGGCCGCGGCGCTGCCGCCCGATGAGCCGCCCGGCACGCGTGATGGATCCCACGGGTTGCCGACCGGCGGCTGGAAGGCCGATGATTCATTCGAGGATCCGTAGGTGTACTCATCCAAATTGACTTTGCCCAGCACCACCGCGCCGGCCGCCTCCAGCCGGGTCACGCTGGTGGCGCTATAGGGCGCGACAAAGTGCTCGAGCATGCGCGAGCCGGCCGTGGAAGGCGTGCCCTCGACACAGAAGATGTCTTTGACCGCCAGCGGCACGCCGGCCAGCGGGCCCAGCGTCTCGCCGCGCGCGCGGGCCTGGTCGATGGAGCGGGCACGTTCTCGCGCCTGCTCGGCCTGCAGTGAGATGTAGGCATGCACGTGACGGCGGTCCTCGGCCTGCTCCTCAACCGATGGCTGATAGGGCGCGGTCCTAGGCGACCGGCCTTCCACCTGCGCAATGCGGGCCAGAACCGAATCGAGAACCGCCTCGGCACTCGTCTCGCCGCGCCGCAGGCGGCCCACCAACTCGTGCGCCGTCAGATCACAGAGTTGCATGCGCACCTCACGCCAAATCGGTATGCGGAATGTCGGGAACCCGGTAGTAGCCGTCCTCCGATTGGGGGGCTTGCTCCAGAATGCGTTCGGGCCCCGGGTAGGGCCTCGCGGCGTCCTCGCGCGGCGGCGGGCTGATGGCCGGAGAATACGGAACACCATGCGAGGTAATGGGCGTGTCCTCGGGCAGGTTGATCGCCTCAAGTTCGTGGATGATCTCTAGCTGTTTGTTCAACTGCGCGCGCAGGTAAGCCGTCTCGCTTTCCTGCAGTTCGAGGGCGGCAAGTTCCACCAAATGGGCGAACAGTTCGGGGGTTATCTCTTCGTTCATCTCACCTCCGGGTCGGCGAGGTCATTGTACCCGTGCCCCCGGAGGCGGTCAAAACACAGGCCGCCGCGCGCGAACTCCGCATGTGCCTGCGCTATAATCCATGCACCACGCACGTTGCTTCTGGGAGGAGGCTATGACATCTGCCGAGCGTATTGCGTCCGGTCCGTGCCTCACGCTCCTGCCCGAGCACGAAATGATCCGCCAGGCCGCTCGCGACTTTGCCCGCAGCGAAATCGCACCCATTGCCGCCCACTTCGACGAAACCGGCGAGTTCCCCCACGATACGATCCGCAAGATGGGCAAGCAGGGCTTTATGGGGATCGAGGTGCCCGAGGCCTATGGCGGCTCCGGGCTGGATTCGATCGCCTACGTCCTGGCCATGGAGGAGATCTGCAAGGTTGATGCAGCCCACGGCACGATCATGTCGGTCAACAACTCGCTCTTCTGCCATGGGCTGCTCAAGTTCGGCACCGAGGCGCAGAAGCACAAATTCATCACGCCGGTCGCCACGGGCGAGAAGATCGGCGCCTATTCGCTCACTGAGCCGATGTCCGGCTCCGATTCGGCCACCATGAAAACCCACGCCGTGCGCGAGGGCGAGGTGTACGTGATCAACGGCCGCAAATCGTGGGTCACCTCCGCACCCGTGGCCGAATTCATCGTCGTCTTCACCACCACCGACCCGGCCAAGAAGCACCGCGGGATCACTGCCTTCGTGGTCGAAACGGACAAACCGGGGTTCGAGCGCGGCAAGAAGGAACCCAAGCTGGGCATCCGCGCCAGCGCCACCAGCGAGATCTTGTTCGACAACTACCGCTGCCCGGTCGAGAACCGCCTGGGCGAAGAAGGCGAGGGGTTCAAGATCGCGATGACCGTGCTCGACGCGGGCCGTATCGGCATTGCCTCCCAGGCGCTGGGCATCGCCGAAGCGGCCTACGAGGCCAGCCTGGAGTATGCGCGCGAGCGCGAGGCCTTCGGCCAGAAGATCGGCGAGTTCCAGGGCACCCAGTGGAAACTGGCCGACATGAAAACACGCATTGAGGCCTCGCGCCTGCTGATCTATCAGGCGGCTCTGGCCAAGATGGCCAGCCGCGAAACCGGCCAGCGATATACGCTGGAGGCCTCGATGGCCAAGCTGTTTGCCTCCGAAACGGCCATGTTCTGTGCCCACCAAGCGGTGCAGATACACGCCGGCATGGGTTACAGTAAGGAACTGCCGGTCGAACGCTATTTTCGCGACGCCAAGATCACCGAGATATATGAAGGAACAAGCGAGATCCAGCGGCTGGTGATCGCGCGCGGCGAACTCGGACTGCGTTAGCCACGATGAATTCACTCACGGCGGGCTTGCTCACGCTGGCTGCAGCAGTCATCCTTGATGCCGGGCTGATCCTCGCCTGGCGGTGGCTGCGCGCGCGCCGCGCCGCTCGCGGCCCGCATGCCACGCCTGCACACCTGCCCGCGAGTGAACCCGCGCGAGCCGGATCGACAGCGCCCCTCGCGAGTCCCATCGCGGGCGCGGCGGCGGAGGCCGCGCTCGGCGATGAGCAAGCGCCCTCGGGCCCGCCCCGGCTGGCATGGCTTCGCCCGGAGGCGGTGATGCTGACCGCGGGGGCCGTGCTCACCGTTTTCGGGCAGACGTTGATGCGCAAAGTCGTCCCCACGCTGTTGTGGGCGCCGCTGGCCATGATCGCCCTTGGCCTTGTGCTCTTCCTGGGCGGCGGGTATCTCGCCGAACGCGGCCCGCGGCGCGCGCGGCAGGTGCCCGCACTTGCGGCGGTCACCCACTGGCTGCGTGTCTCCCCTGGGCAGATGGTGTGCCTCCTGCTGGTCCCTGTCTTCGGTCTGGTCGCTGCGCTCGCCGCAGGCGATGGGGCTCTCATGACCCAGCCTACGGTGGCCATGCTGGCCTGGGGTCTGGGTGTGGTAATGATCGGCCTCGGCAGTTGGCCGCACGAGGTCCCTCGCTGGAAGCCACGCTGGAAGATCATGGGAGTGGCGCTCGGCCTCTTCGTGGGTGCTCTGCTGATCCGCGCTATCGCCACCGACCGCATTCCGATCATCCTGACCGGCGATGAAGGCTCGGCCGGGATGAGCGCGGTGGAATTTGCCCGCGGGGCGCAAGACAACCCCTTCATCATGGGCTGGTACTCGTTTCCCTCTTTGTACTTCCTGCTGCAATCGTTTTCAGTGCGCGTGCTGGGAAACACCATCGAAGCCATCCGTCTGCCCTCGGCCTTCGCGGGCGCTCTCACAGTGGCCGCGTTGTACCTGGTGGCGCGCCCGATGTTCGGCAACCGCACTGCGTTCATGGCGGCGCTGTTCCTGGGCGGGCTGCATTTCCACAATCACTTCAGCCGCATTGCGCTCAACAACATCTGGGATGGCCTGGGTTACGTCGTCATCTTAGGCGCGTTCAGTCACGGCTGGCGCACCGGCCGCCGCGCTTCTTTCATTCTGGGCGGGCTGGCCCTCGGCTTGATGCAATACTTCTATGCCAGCAGCCGCATGTTGTTCGCGCTCCTCCCACTCTGGCTAGTCATCGCCGTGCTGCTCGATCGCAAGCGGCTGCGCCCGCTCCTGCCGCACCTGGCTCTCAGCGCACTGGCTGCGGCCGCCGTGGCCTTCCCACTGGGCATGTTCTATCTGCGATACCCCAACGAATTTGTCGCTCCACTCAGTCGCTTCTCGATTCTGGGCGATTGGATGGAGAAGGAAGTGGTCATCGCCGGTCAACCCGTGGCGAACATCTTGCTGCGCCAGCTCAGCCTGGGCTTTCAGGCGTATACTGCCACGCCGTTGCGTCATTGGTACACGCCCGATGTACCTATGCTGCGCGACCTCCCCGCAGCCTTCTTTCTCCTGGGCGCGGCCCTGATGTTGCTGCGGCTGCGCGATGAACGGGTTTGGCTGGTGGCGTTGTGGCTCGCCGCGTTCGGCGTGGCGGGGGGCCTGAGCGAGAGCACCCCTGCCGCGCAGCGCTATGTCGCCGCGGCACCGGCGGCATGCCTTGCGCTGGCTTACGGCCTGGATCGACTCGCGGAGTGGCTCGCGCGCCTGTGGCCGCGCGCACGCCCGTACGCCGGATTGGCCGTGGTGGGCTTGGTGGCGGTGCTCGCTCTCGACGACCTGCGCTTCTATTACATCGAATACACACGCACGAGCGATTTCGGCGGCGACAACGGCATGGTTGCGCAACGTTTGGCCGAGCATTTGCGCTACGAACCGGCCTCGGCGCACGTCGCCTTTTTTGGGACCCCGCGCATGGGGTACTACTCAATCCCCAGCCTGCAGTACCTGGTTCCCCAGATTGCCGGCAGTGACATGAACGAGCCGTGGGGATCGCCGGAAAACCCTCCCTTGGCAGGACACCCACTGATCTTCGTCTTCCTGCCGGAACACGAATCCGACCTGGACGCCGTTCGCACGGCCTTCCCCGGCGGACAGTTGCTCGAGGAACCTTCGCGCACAGGAAGCATACTGTTTTGGATTTACCGCGTGCCGTGACGGCGGGTCATGGGCCCCACCTCGCTTGGGAGACGTAACGGAATGAAGGCGGCATTCTTCGAGTCCCACGGCGGGCCAGAGGTCATCCAGGTCGGCGAACAGCCGCTGCCTGAGCCGCGCACCGGCGAAGTAGTTGTTCACCTGCGCGCCGCTGCGCTGAATCACATGGACTTGTGGGTGCGCAACGGCTGGCCGGGCATCAAGCTGGTCTACCCGCACATCTCCGGCGCGGATGGCGCGGGGGAGATCCATGCACTGGGGCCCGGCGTCGAGGGGTGGTCGCTTGGCGAGCGCGTGGTGATCGACAGCGTGCTCAGCGATGGCACCTGCGAGTTCTGCCTGCGTGGTGAAGACAACCGCTGTGCGGATTGGCACCTCCTGGGCGAAAGCGTGCGCGGCACGCTGGCGGAGTATGTGGCGGTGCCGGCCCACAACCTGCTGCGCCTGCCCGCACACGTGACCTTCGAGGCCGCGGCTGCCGCGGCGCTGGTGTTTCACACCGCGTGGCACTCTCTGATCACCCGCGGCGCGCTGCATGGCGGTGAGAGCGTCCTCATCGTCGGCGCCTCCGGCGGGGTCAACACGGCCAGCATCCAGATCGCACGGCTGATCGGCGCGCAGGTGCTGGTCGTGGGCTCAAGCGCGGCCAAGCTTGAGCAGGCACGCGCCCTTGGCGCGCAGGTGCTCATTGACCGCTCGCAGGAGGCCGATTGGTCGCGGACGGTTTACCAGCAGACGGGCACGCGCGGAGTGGATGTGGTGGTGGACAATGTCGGCACCACCTTCCCCCTCAGTTTTCGCGCCCTGCGCAAGGGCGGGCGGTTGCTCACGGTGGGCAACACGGGCGGCCCCAAATTCGAGATCGATAATCGTTTCGTCTTCGGCAAGCATCTCAGCGTGCTCGGTTCCACGATGGGCACGCGCGCCGACTTCGATCAAGTCATGGGACTGATTTTCGAGGGCCGCCTTCGGCCGGTGATCGACCGGGTGTACCCGCTGGACGAGATACGCCAGGCCGAGGCCCGCCTGGACCATGATGAGCAATTCGGCAAGATTGTGCTCATCCCCTAACGGCACGCGGGACATCGTGACAGAATGAACTCGGGCATCCGCATGCGGCGCCCATGGCGCGTAACGCTTGTGGCCTGGGTTGTGTTCCTCTTTGCAGCGACCCAGGCTGTTCGCGCGTGGCAGGCGTGGACACAGCACGCGCTGCTGGCCGGCCTGCCGCTGCCCGTAACGCCCGCATTCTGGATTGCCAGCGGCGTCATTTGGGCGGCGGCCGCCATAGCCGCGGCCTTCGGCCTGTGGCGCATGCACCGCTGGGGGGCACTGCTCACGGTGATCGGCGCCCCGCTACACCTTGCCACCTGGGCTGCAGAGCGCTGGCTGTGGGGACGCACACCCGACAGCCTGATGAGCCTGCCCTTCGCCACCGGCGTGCATGCTGTCGGAGTTATCCTCATTCTGGCCATCATCCTTGCGCCCGGTACAATGCGGCGCTTCACGAGGAGTTGAACATGGATTTCGATTCAAGCCGCAAGCTCTTGCATCAGTTCCGCGAACAAGCTCTGCTGGGCGGCGGACAGGAACGCATCGATGCGCAGCACAAGCGCGGACGCCTCACCGCCCGTGAACGCCTGGACCTGTTGCTTGACAAGGGATCCTTCCACGAAGTGGATGCCTTCGTCACCCACCGCACACACGAGTTCGGCCTGGAGGATCAAAAGATCCTCGGCGACGGGGTGGTGACGGGCTGGGGCACCATCGACGGACGCTTGGTTTACGTCTTCTCGCAGGATTTCACCGTGTTCGGCGGCAGCCTGGGCGAGGTGCACGCCGAGAAGATCTGCAAGGTCATGGATATGGCCCTCAAGAACGGGGCGCCACTCATCGGCCTCAACGATTCCGGCGGGGCGCGCATCCAGGAGGGCGTCGTTTCGCTCGGCGGCTATGCCGACATCTTCCTCCGCAACACGCTGGCCTCCGGCGTCATCCCACAAATCAGCGCCATCATGGGCCCGTGCGCCGGCGGCGCGGTGTACTCGCCGGCTCTCACCGATTTCATTTTCATGGTGCGCGATTCCTCATATATGTTCGTCACCGGCCCGGATGTGGTCAAGGCCGTCACCCACGAAGAGGTGAGCTTCGAAGACCTGGGGGGTGCAAGTGTGCACAGCTCGCTTTCCGGCGTGGCCCATATGGTGGGCGATAACGAGGCCGATTGCCTGTACCTCATCCGCAAATTGCTCGCTTTTCTGCCGCAAAACAACATGGAGGATCCGCCCAGCCTGGCCACGCGCGACGACCCGCTGCGCACCGAGATGGCGCTGGACGGCATTATCCCCGAAGACCCCTCGCGCCCGTACGACATGCGCGACATCCTGCGGCTGATCGTCGACGACGGGGTGTTGCTCGAGGTGCAGGAGCATTTTGCCGCCAACATCGTGATCGGTTTCGCGCGCCTCGGTACCCACGCGGTGGGTTTGGTGGCCAACCAACCGGCGGTGCTGGCCGGCGTGCTGGATATCAACGCCTCCGAGAAAGCCGCACGGTTTGTGCGTTTCTGCGATGCGTTCAACATCCCCATCATCACCTTCGTCGACGTTCCCGGCTTCCTGCCCGGCACAGCGCAGGAACATGACGGCATCATTCGCGCCGGGGCCAAATTGCTCTTTGCTTACTGCGAGGCCACCGTCCCCAAGATCACTCTCATAACGCGCAAAGCCTACGGCGGCGCGTATGATGTGATGTCGTCCAAACACATCCGCGGCGACCTGAACCTGGCCTGGCCGACCGCGGAGATCGCCGTCATGGGGCCGGAAGGTGCGATCAATATCATCTTCCGTCGCGAATTGAACGAGTCCGCCGACCCGGCGGCGCGCAGGGCCGAACTCGTCCAAGAGTACCGCGACCGGTTCGCCAACCCGTTTGTGGCCGCCTCGCGCGGCTTCCTGGACGACATCATCGAACCCCACGAAACCCGGCCGCGGTTGATTAATGCGCTGCACATGCTCAGCAACAAGCGCGACGTCAACCCGTCCAAGAAGCACGGCTGCATCCCGCTGTGATCGCCGAGGTCAACGGCCATTCACTTTATTACGAAACCCACGGCCCGCCGAGCGGGCCGTGGGTGGTGGCGCTGCATCACGGGCTCGGTGCGGTGCCCGCCTGGTCCGGCCAGATCCCAGCACTCTCACAGGCTGGCTTTCGCGTGCTGGCTTACGACCGCTGGGGCTACGGGCGATCCGCAGACCGCGCGGATTTGCCGCTGGATTATCTCGACCAGGAGCCCGAGGATCTGGGCCATCTAATGGATGGGCTTGCCATACAGCAGGCACATCTGCTGGGACATTCCGATGGCGGCACGATCGCCCTGCTCTTCGCCGCGCGCTATCCGCGGCGCGTGTTGCGCATGGTCGTGGCGGCAGCGCACATCTACAACGAAGAGGTGGGGCGACAGGGCCTGCGCCAGACGCGTAACCGCTACCAGCGCGAGGCGCCCTTTCGTGAGGTATTCCAGGCAATGCACGGCGAGCGTAGCGATCGCGTGGTACTGCGCTGGCTCGACCGCTGGCTGGCCGATGACACGACGCAATTGGAGATGCGCGCCGTGCTGAGTGAGATTGACGCGCCGACGCTTGTCATCCAGGGCGAACTCGACGAGTTCGCTTCGCTCCAGCATGCGCGCGATATTGCGGCTGGGATTCGCGGCGCTGAACTGTGGCTGATCCCCGGCTGCCGACACAACCCAAACCTGGAACGAACCGCAGAGTTCAACACGCGGGTGATAGAATTCTTGGCCCGCCCTGGCCCTGCGGCCGGATAGCATCGCACCGGGTGCTGGCGGGCACGATCGACCTGGAGAGGTATGTTCAAGAAGGTTTTGATTGCCAATCGCGGTGAGATTGCGGTGCGCATCCTGCGTGCCTGCCGCGAATTGGGTCTGCAGACGGTCGCCGTCTTCTCGGAGGCCGACCGCCAGGCCCTGCACGTGCGCTATGCCGACGAGGCCTATCTGCTCGGCCCGGCGCCCGCGCGCGAGTCCTACCTGCGCATGGACCGTCTGCTCGATATTGCGCGCCGTTGCGAGGCGGATGCCATCCATCCCGGTTACGGGTTCCTCGCCGAACGCGAGGATTTCGCGCACGCCTGCGAAGCGGCTGGCATCACCTTCATCGGGCCGCGCCCCTCAGCCATTGCGGCCATGGGCGACAAGATGGCCGCACGCAACACCGTCTCGCGGGCCGGCATCCCGGTGGTGCCGGGCACCGAGGGCGAGGGCGATCTGAGCGACGAGGCGCTCATCGCGATCGCCCCGCAGATCGGGTTTCCATTGTTGATCAAAGCCACCTCCGGCGGCGGCGGCAAAGGCATGCGCATTGTCGAGTCGCAGGAGGATCTGCCCGGCCTGCTGCACGCCGCGCGGCGCGAGGCCGAGGCGGCCTTCGGCGACGGCAAGGTTTATCTCGAGAAGGTGATTCACGCCGCACGGCACATCGAATTCCAGATCCTGGCCGATGCGGAAGGGAATGTGATTCACCTGGGCGAGCGCGAGTGCTCGCTGCAGCGCCGACATCAGAAACTCCTGGAGGAATCGCCTTCGCCCTTCATCGGCGGGAACGAGGAACTGCGCCAGCGGATGGGTGAGGTCGCCTGTCGCGCGGCGGCCAGCGTTAACTACCTCAATGCGGGCACGATCGAATTCCTGGTGGACCACGATCGCAACTTCTTCTTCCTCGAAATGAACACCCGCCTGCAGGTGGAGCATCCGGTGACCGAGATGGCCACCGGCATCGACATTGTCAAAGAACAGATTCGCATTGCGCGCGGCCGCCGCTTGCGCTACACCCAGGCCGAGGTCCGGTTCAACGGCTGGGCCATCGAGTGCCGCATCAACGCTGAGGACCCGTACAATAACTTCATGCCCTCCGTCGGGGTGCTGTCGAACGTGCTCATGCCCACCGGCCCCGGGGTGCGCGTCGACACCTGCGCCTATCCGGGGATGGAGGTAACGCCTTATTACGACTCGCTGCTCTCCAAGCTCATCACCTGGGGCGAATCACGAGCCGAGGCCATCCTGCGCATGCGCCGGGCGCTGGAGGAGTATCACCTGATCGGCGTCAAGAACAACATCCCCTTCCACCAAGCGCTGCTCGACTCGCATCGCTTCTTGGCCGGTAGTTTCGATACGCGCTTCGTCGAGGATCGCTTTTCCATCGACGACACTCAGGACGGCCGCGAGGTGCATCCGGAGGTGGCCGCCATCCTGGCCACGCTCGTGGCCCACCATCAGACTCAGCTTTCGGCCCAGATCGTTCAGCGCGGCCAACGGGATACCAGCAACTGGAAATGGATTGGCCGCTGGGAGCGCATGCAGCGCTAGGCACACTGGCCATGAATTACATCACCACCGTCGGCGATCGCACGTACACCATCCAAATCAACGATGAGAATCACGTCACGCTCGATGGCGGCGTGCTGGAGGTGGATTGGCATCCGCTGCCAGGGCAGCCCGTCTACTCTGTGCTGATCGACGACCAATCGTACGAGGCCTATGTGCTGCCCACCGAAGGCGGCTATCAGGTGCAAATGCGCGGCCTGCTCTATGAAGTGCGCGTCGAAGACGAGCGCGAACTGCGCCTGCGAGCCGCCATGGAGCAGGACCTTCCCGCCAGCAGCGAATACCCGCTGCGCGCGCCCATGCCCGGGCTGGTGGCGGCCGTCCCCGTCAACGAAGGCCAAACGGTGGACAAGGGCACCGTCCTGATCGTGCTCGAGTCGATGAAAATGCAGAACGAGCTCAAGGCGCCGCGGGCGGGGCGGGTGGCTCACATTCGCGTGCGTGCCGGGCAGACGGTGGAACAGAATCAGACGCTGCTCATCGTCGAATGACAGGCGGCTCCGCCCGCCGACCGCTCTCTGGCATTTGCGATGACACCCCCTACCGCCGCCCGCCTCGAAATCGAAGTTAAGCTTCATATGGCGGACCTCGCCCCACTGCGCGCGGCACTCGCCGCCCGCGCCGCGCCGCGTGAGCAGCCTCGCATGCTCGAGGTCAACCTGCGCTTCGATACACCCGAGGGCACTCTGGCCCAGCGCCGCGAAATCCTGCGCTTGCGCTGCAGCCGCGACGTGCGCCTGACTCACAAGCGCCCCGCCCAGCCGGCGGGCGAGCTGCTCGGCCGTCCCGAAGTCGAAGTGGTCGTTGAGGATTTCGAGGCGACGCGCGAGGTGCTCGAGCGCTTGGGCTTTGTGGTCGTCGTGCGTTACGAAAAGTACCGCGCGGTATACAATCTGGGGACGGTTCAGGTGGCCCTCGACGAGCTCCCCTTCGGTGCATTCGTAGAGCTTGAAGGGCCTTCGGCCCAGGCGCTCAAGCAGGCCGCTCGCGATCTCGGCCTCCCCTGGAACCAGGTCTTTCAAGGGAGCTACCTGAACATCTTCGACTGGCTGTGTGAAAACCGCGGACTGACCGCACGCAACCTGACATTCGCAGAGTTCGCCAGCATCGAACTGGCCGACCTGGGCCTGCCGCAGAGCGCGGCAGAAATCGCGCACCGCTAAAGGCGGACCCCATGACCGTTTCGTCCTTGGATCCACAACAGGAGTGGGAGGAGTCGATCCTCCAGCCTTCGCTCACCCGCCTGCCGGAGAGGCGCAAGGTCTTCCTCACCGCCTCCGGGATTCCCCTTGAACGCGTCTATTTGCCGGCCGCCTTGGATGAGGATTACCTCCGCCGCCTGGGGTTCCCGGGCCAGGACCCCTTCACCCGCGGCGTGCAGCCCACAATGTATCGCGCGCGCCTGTGGACAATGCGCCAGTACGCCGGATTCGGCAGCGCGGAGGATTCCAACCGCCGCTATCGCTTCTTGCTCGCCCAGGGTCAGACCGGGCTTTCGGTGGCGTTCGACCTGCCCACACAGATCGGCCTGGACCCCGATCACGCGCTGGCCGCAGGCGAGGTCGGCCGAGTGGGCGTTTCGCTTTTCAGCCTGCCCGAGATGGATCGCCTGGTGGAGGGCATTCCGCTCGAGAAGGTCAGCACCAGCATGACCATCAACGCGCCCGCCGCGATTCTGATGGCGCTGTACGTGGCCGCGGCCAAACGGCAGGGGGCCGAGGTGCGGCGGCTGCGCGGGACCGTGCAGAATGACATCCTCAAAGAGTACATTGCCCGCGGCACGTACATCTTCCCGCCGGCGCCCTCGATGCGTCTCGTGGCGGAGGTCATTCGCTACTGTCATGCCAACCTCCCGGAATGGAACACCATTTCCGTCTCTGGCTATCACATCCGCGAGGCCGGATCGGATGCGGTTCAAGAACTCGCCTTCACCCTGGCCAATGGTATCGCCTACGTCGAGGCGGCCCGCCAGGCCGGGCTGGCCGTGGATGAATTCGCACCGCAGCTGGCCTTCTTCTTCAACGCGCACAATCACCTGCTGGAGGAGATCGCCAAGTTCCGCGCGGCGCGCCGCATGTGGGCGCGCGTGATGCGCGAGCGCTTCGGCGCGCGCGACCCGCGATCGCTGATGCTGCGCTTCCACGCGCAGACCGGCGGCTCAACTCTCACCGCGCAAGAACCCGAGAACAACGTGGTGCGGGTGACGGTCCAGGCGCTGGCCGCCATCCTGGGCGGCGCGCAATCGCTGCACACCAACAGCCTGGATGAAGCGCATGGCCTACCCAGCCAGCATGCAGTGCACCTCGCGCTGCGCACCCAGCAGGTGCTGGCCCATGAATCGGGCGTCGCCGACACCATCGACCCGCTGGCCGGTTCGTATGCGCTGGAAGCACTCACCGACGAGATTGAGCGCCGCGCGCTCGAGTACCTGCACACGATTGACGAGATGGGCGGGGCGCTAGCGGCCATCGAACGAGGCTATCCGCAATCCCAAATCGAGGAGGCCGCCTACCAGGCGCAGCGCGCGATCGAAAGCGGCGAGTCGCTCGTGGTGGGGGTGAATGCATTTGCCGACGAGCCCGCGGTCGGCGGCCCGCCGCGCGCGGCGATCGCCCCGCAGCCGGTGGACCCTGCCCTCGAAAGCGGCCAGCGCGAGCGGCTGGCCCAGCTGCGCGCGGCACGCGATGGCGCCCGGGCGGCCGAGCTGCTGGCGCGCGTCGAGCACGCGGCGCGCACGACGGAACCGCTCATGCCGCTCTTTGTGGAGGCGGTGGAAGCTGGAGCCACACTCGGCGAGCTGTGCGGTGTATTGCGTGAAGTGTGGGGAGAATACCGCCCCACTTGAGACTCCGCCCGGCCCTCGCGGCCGCGCTCACACGGCGTTTGAGGATTCCAACTATGGCTAATGTCGTGCACGTAGACCATCTGGCAATCGTTGTCGAGGATCTCGACCGCGCCCTGGCCTTCTGGCGCGACGCACTCGGCCTGACCCTCGCGAAAACCGAGACGCTGCCTGAGCAACAGGCCGAAATCGCCTTCCTGCCGCTGGGGGAGTCGCAAGTGGAGTTGGTACGGCCGACGGACACCGAATCGGGCACCGCCCGCTTCCTTGCCAAGCGCGGCCCCGGGCTGCATCATGTCTCGTTCGAGGTGACCGACCTGCCGGCCATGCTCCGCCAGCTCAAAACTCACGGCGTACGTTTGATCAACGAGCAGCCCGTCTCAGGAGCGGGCGGTTCCCAGGTGGCCTTCGTTCATCCCGAGAGCACCGGCGGCGTGCTGGTGGAGTTGTGCCAGCCGGCAGAAAAGTCATAACACACCGTCCACATACTCCCAGATCCTGATCGTCCGTCCCGCGGGACCCTGGTGGGAATCCAGGAGATCAGCCATGTGAGCTGACCTCCCGCGTACGTGGGACGAGACCAGACCCCAGTTCCCGATTGCCCATCACTGGGTCCCCGCCTCGAGCACGCGGGGACGACGATCTTTGCCGGATCGCGCGCATCCGCCGAGAATCGAAGAGGTCAGCTTTGTGAGTTGACCTCCTGCACGACTGGGACGAGCGCAACCTCCAGTTCCCGATCGCCAACCATTGGGTCCCCGCCTCGAACCCGCGGGGACGACGTTCTTTGCCGGATCACGCACATCCGGCGAGAATCGAAGAGGTCAGCTTTGTGAGCTGGCCTCTCGTGTCGTTGGGACGAGTTCGACCCCCAGTTCACGATTTCCGATCACCGGGCCCCCGCCTTGAGCACGCGGGGACGATGAGCATTAGGTTCCTGGCGGGATCCCACGAGACAGTTCGCATTTGAGGCTTGTATCGTGTGGCGCCGGAAGGCACTCGCCGTGTGTGCACCACACCGCAGCACCGGCCCGCGTCTCACATCGCGGCTACCCTCGCCGCGTGTGCCGCCCACGGGACTCGTGCGCATCCCGTGCGTGTGCAGTCAAGTGTAAGGCGTGCTATGCCCTCTTCCAACAGTTCTCGCTTGGGCCTGGCACCGCCTATCGGCTCAACGCCCTTTCCACTGCGGTACACGCTTCGCGAGAAAAGCCTGCATCCCCTCTTTCTGATCCTCGCTCCCAAACAGCAGGTAGAACAATCGTCGCTCATGCGCCAGGCCTTCACGCAAAAAGCTCTGACTGGCGTGGTTCACCGCTTCCTTCCCGAGGCGTACGGCCAGCGGCGCGCGGGCGGCGATCTCCTCGGCCAGCTTGAGAGCCTCATCGAGGTAGCTCGCCACCGGTACCACGCGGTTGACCAGCCCGCAGCGCAGCGCCTCCTCGGCGGTGAGCGTGCGCCCGTTCAGCACCATTTCCATGGCCAGTGCCTTACCGACGGTTCGCGTCAGGCGCTGCGTGCCACCCGCACCGGGGATCACTCCGATGTTGATTTCGGGTTGGCCGAAGCGCGCGCTGTCGGAGGCCACGATCATATCGCACGACATGGCCAGCTCATTGCCTCCCCCTAGGCACCAGCCCGAGACGGCGGCGATGATCGGCTTGCGGAAGTGCGCCATCTCGTCGAAGAGATCGATGTGGCCGGAGGTCAACATCTCCACTGCTGAACGGTCGGCCATCTCACGGATGTCGGCGCCGGCCGCGAAGGCCTTCTCGTCACCACAGATGACCATCGCACCCACGTCGGCCTGGTCCTCAAAGGCGGTCAGTGCGCGGCCGAGTTCGCGCAGGAGTTCTGCATTGAGCGCGTTGCGCGCCTCCGGCCGGTTGAGTCGAATGAGCCCCACACGCCCGCGCGTTTCAACAAGCAGGTGCTGGTAGGTTGTCATAGCTTCCCTCTCCGTGATGGAAACCCGCATCCACCGGGTTGCGCACGCGTCTCAGGCCGGCGTGGCAGGCTGCAGCTCAGCGGTAAGCGCGGCATGCATGAGTTGTGCAGTGTGTTCCCAGGTGTGCGCCAGCGCGTTCTTGGCAATCCAGGTGAGTGTGATCGGCCCCTGAGTCTCATGTTGCCCCACCCGCGTCCAGTCCGCGCCGCGCAAAAGGAGCATCTCCGCCTGTCGCGCTTCGAGGAATCCTTCGAGCATCTCCGCCAGCGGGCGCGCGGCCAGCCATTCGCGTTGCATCGCCCTTTCGTCGACCACTTCCAAGAAAGGGCGCTCCTCCTGCACGACACGTCGCACACGCGGCAAGTAGATGCGCGCCTCGACCACCCACAGGTGATGCAGTGTCTGATGGACGCTCCATTCACCTGGTTCGGGCGCGGCCTGGAGGTGTTCCGGCGGGATTCGCCCGAGCACTTCGGCCAATTCATGTGCGCTTCGTGTAAGAAGCGCGAGTATTCGGTTCGCATCACTGGTCACGTGCACAACCTCCCGCCCATTTTCGGGCGCACTCTAGATGCATAGATTCTCCGGCATCTTCCTGGCCGGCCAGACCTGCGTATTCGCTCGCGAAGGGCCACACCGTGGGTTGACGCGGGAGTGATCTCGCCATCGGCATCGGCGATGACTGCCGCATTGCCTTTGGTTCCCACAGACACGGTCAACTTCGCTGCGGGCCTTCCAGCAATACCCGGTCTGGCCCGCGCCCAGCCTCCCAGGGATAGATCACCCGCGCATCCGTGATCGCTCCAAAATAGTCCGGTTTGGTTTGCCCGAACAGCGAGCGCTGAGGGTTGTAGTGGAAGACGCACAACTCGGGAAGTCCGCCCGCCGCCATGACCCGGTTCTTGACCGCCGTGATCGTCCGCCCGGATCCCCACACGTCATCGACGACCAGGATACGCCGTCCGCGCAAGAGCGCGCTATCGGGGAACATGATGAACTGCGGCCAGGCCACCAGGCCGGCGGCGCGCGGAGCATTCGGCCGGTCTTCCTCCATTTCGGCTGGGAAGTCCACCGAGGCGATGAGGATGTGCTTGATGTTCAGGGCCTCGCTCAACAGCCCGCCGGGCACGATGCCGCCGCGGGTGATGACCACCATGCCCTCGTACTCACCGCGGAACTGGGGAATCAGAACGTCCACCAGGCGGTCCACGTCCTCCCAGCGGAGCAATTCGCGTCGGGTCGGCATGGCGGCACTCCTTGAGGATGGTGCGCAGCGCGCGCGAGGGCCAATCGCACCGGGGTTAGGTCAATCATAGCATTGCGCCTGCCCGCTCACAAACCGCGTGCTTTTACTGCCCTTCAGGCATGCGGCTCGGCCGGCTCACCCACTAGTACATAGGGCTCACCGCGCACGTGGGTGAGGAAGAGCGTGCGGCTGGCTTCGCCCCGCAAGCGCAGTGCGTGCTCGAGCTCGAGCGGCTCGAGCGGCGAACCACGCTTCTTGATCACCACCTGACCAACGCCATGCACGCGCAGCCACTCACGTAGGCGCTTGAGGCCGAAGGGCATGGCGGCTTCGAGGGCAAAGACCCTCGCAAATGGAGTGGGCACCCGACGGCTGGAGGTCAGGTAGGCAATGTCCGGGTCGATCTGCGCCGCGCCGATCCGCTGGGCAAGCTCCGCCACCAACCCCGCCCGCATCACGGCCGGGTCGGGCTCGTACAAGAATCCGAGCGGGTCACTCATTGGCGCCGCATCCGGCGAAGTGGCGGTCAGGCTCTCTCCCTGCGGGAGCAGCGTCGCGCGGCGCGGCACGCTGCGCAGCGCGCCCAGCCACAGCATGGCTTCCTTGAGTTCGCCGTCCAGCGAAACGAACTCGACCTCCGCCTCGGATTGCGGCAGCTCGCGCAGGTCGACTCCCGGCGAGAGCTTGACCCCCATCGGACGTTCGGGCCACGCGCGGTGCCAATCCAGCACCGCGGGGAGGGGCGGCGAGTAGGCGAATGTGCTGAACCTGCGGCGGCCCGCCTCGCGCCGCGAGGGATCACAGAAGATGGCGGCGTGCTCAAGTCCGAGGGCACGCAAGAAGCCGTGGGCTCCTAAGTCCGCCCGCACCCAGCGTGCGTGCACGCCATACGCGGCAAGGTTCACGCGCGCCATGACGAGGCGCAGCTCGTCGCGATCGACCGCCATGACTTCGCTCACGGCGGCCAGATGCAGCGCATCGCCGCCGATGCCACACCCCAAATCGACCACGCGTGGCAGGCCGATGAAGCGCTGCGCGTGATAATGCCCGACCACTTCGGTCGTGGCCTGCTCCAGCGCCTCGCGCGTGAAGTACATGGCCGACGCGCGCGAGAACTTGCGCCGGGCTCGAGCGCGCAAGAGGGCCGTATCCAGCGCGACGCCGGCCAGCGCCCGCGAGGCACCCGGCACCGCCCGGCGCAGGGCGCTCAACGCCGAAAGATAGGCTTCTTCGCCTGAGGCGAGACCTTCTGCGGCACGCAGGAGTTCCTGCCCGCCGGGGGTGAGCAGTTCGTGGAAGAGCGCGGGGTTCACTTACGCGGCGTGGCCGCGCTGCGGCCGGCGATCTGGCCAAGCAGCGCCAGTAGTTCGTCCCACTCCTCGCGGAAGAAATGCAGCGTGACGTTTCCCAATTCAAGATGCCAGGTCGGTTCACCGTCGGGTTCCACTGCACTGTAGACCATGTAGTTGTCGGTTTCGGCGAGCGTCTCGGTGTGAATCTCGGGCGGTTCGGCCATTCCCAACTCCCTCCGGGCATCAGCCCATGCGCATCATCGCGCGGTCTTTCCCTTAGCACGTCGCCTGCACACCATACGGCCAGCCGGCGCGCCGTGGCTTTCGATCGTTACTTTCTCGCTCACACCCTCGCCACTGGCGGTTGAGAGGGGGCCGCGGGAGGCGGAGAAAGTTCCTCGACCCCGACCGCGTCCGGCCAGGGCGGCATGTCGAACATCTTGGCGTAAAGGTATCGGCCGATGCCCTTGAGCGTCGCCAGAATGGGCGCGGCCAGGAGCAGCCCGGCAATGCCGGCTAGGCTGGCACCCACCAGCGCGCCAACGATGACCAGCACCGGATGCAACCCAACCGATTTGCCGATGATGCGCGGCACCAGCAGGTTGTTTTCCAGTTGCTGCAGCACGATGGCCGCGACTGCAATCACGATGGCATACGCCAGAGGCGTCAGCCCCAACCAGTTGGTGGGCTGGAAGAGAGCGATCGCCACCGCCGCCACCCCATTCGCCAGCGGCCCGACGATCGGCACGAACTCCACCAAGCCGGCGGTGAGGCCGATGACCAGCGAGTAGCGCAACCCGAGGGCGGTCATCGTGAGCCCTACTGCCAAGCTCATGACTAACGCAAGAATCGCTTGCCCGCGCAGGAAGGCGTTCCAAATCGGGCCGAGTTCAGAGAAGAGGCGTTCGGCGTCTTTGCGGTACGGCGGCGGGACGATGCGCATGACCGACATTTCCACCGCATACAGATCGTGCAGGAGATAGTAGGAGACGGCCAGGATGAACACGATCCAACCCAAGAACTGCACTGCCGATGAGGCCGCACCGGTGGCCATACCCGCCAGGCCACTCACCAACTGCTGGGCGCTATTGACCAGCGGCGTCTCAAAGGATGCCAGGTCGAGGGTTGAGAGGTCAATCGTGTAAGGCCCGATCATGAACGGCCGGGCCGAGGTTTCGCGCAGGAAAATCGGAATATTGCGAATGAGGGCCTGCATCCCGCTGATCAGGCCGGTCAATTGCTGCTGGATGAGAAAGCCCACCCCGCCCAGGATCGAGAGCAGCAGCAACACCAGCACAAGGTAGATGAGGCCGACCACCACGCGCCGCGGCATGCGCGAACGGCGCATGATCCACACCACCACCGGGTTGAGTAGGTAAGCCAGGATGAACGACAGGATCAGCGGGCTGACGAGATTCTGGAAGCGGATGAGCAGCGCCGCAACCAGGGCCACCCCGATCACGGCCACAAAGGATTTTGTGCGCGTGGTCCAGCGCGGCGAACCGGCAGGCTGATTGATCACGGTGACGACCCCCAGGGAACAGCATGGGGCGAGCGGAGGCTCGCCCCATGCTCACACAAGCGACTAGTTGCGGCCGCGTCCGCCGCCCGGGCGTCCACCACCTGGGCCGCTTCGCCCGCCGGGCCGCCCGTCACGCGAGCGCGATCCCGATCCGCCGGAGGGACGCCGGTCGCGTTCCAGTGCCTCTTCGGCCGTCCAGCCTTCCAGCACGGCCTGCCGCGAGAGGCGTACCTTGCCCTCCGGGTCGATGGCCGTCACCATGACGGTGATCTCATCGCCGACCTTGCACACATCCTCGACCTTCTCGACTCGCGTCGAGTCGAGCTGCGAGATATGCACCAGGCCGTCCATGTTGGGCAGGATTTCGACGAACGCCCCGAAATCGGCCACGCGCACCACCTTGCCGGTGTAGATGCGCCCCACCACCGGGGTTTCGGTGAGCGATTCGATTTCCTTGCGCGCCTTCTCTGCGCTCGGTCCGTCGGTGGCGGCAATGAACACCCGCCCGTCGTCCTCGATATCGATCTTTACCCCGGTCTCTTCCTGGATCCTGCGGATGATCTTGCCGCCCGGGCCGATCACCGCGCCGATCTTCTCTGGATCAATCTTGAGGATGGTCATGCGCGGAGCGTGGGGTTTGAGTTCCGACCGCGGTTCAGGCAGGCAGGCGCGGATCTTCTCGAGGATCGCCAGGCGCGCCGTCTTGGCCTGGGCCAACGCCTCAGCCATGATACGCGGCGTGATGCCCTTGATCTTGATGTCCATCTGCATTGCGGTAATGCCCTGCGCGGTGCCGGCCACCTTGAAGTCCATATCGCCTAGGTGATCCTCCACGCCCTGGATGTCGGTCAGGATGGCATAACGCTCGCCGTCCTTGATGAGCCCCATGGCGATGCCCGCCACAGGCGTCTTGATCGGCACGCCGGCATCCATCAGGGAGAGGGTCGAACCGCACACCGAGGCCATCGAGGTCGATCCGTTGGAGGAGAACACCTCCGAGACCAAGCGCACGGTGTAGGGAAATTCCTCAATGTCGGGCAGCACCGGTACGAGAGCCCGTTCGGCGAGCGCACCATGCCCTACGTCGCGCCGCGACGAGCCGCGCAGCATGCGCACTTCGCCGGTGGAGAAGGGCGGGAAGTTGTAGTGATGCAGGTAACGCTTGAGGGCGGTCGGCGCCAGGCCGTCGAGCTCCTGCGCTTCGCGCGGCGTGCCCAGCGTGGTGAGGGTCATCACCTGCGTTTCGCCGCGGGTAAAGAGGCCCGAACCATGCGCGCGCGGGCTCAGGTCCACCTCGCACGAAATCGGGCGGATGGCGGTCAGCGTGCGGCCGTCGGGTCGTGCTCCGTCGTTGAGAATGCGCTGGCGCACTTCGTGTCGATAGATATCGTGGAAGGCCTCGCGCAGATCGCTCTCGGCCATATCCGCGTCGTCGACGAAGCCGGCCAGCACTTCGCCCTCCAGTGCGTCGAGCACCGACTGGCGTTCGATGCGGTCCATCTCGTCGCGCAGCATATCCGCCAGGCGCGTGCCCACCTTCTCCGAAACCGCCGTGCGTAACTCCTCGGTCAGGGCACGGGAGGGATAGCTGGATTTAGGCTTGCCCAGCTCGCCGGCCATCTTCTCCTGCAGGTCGATCAGCGGCTGCATCGCGCGGTGCGCGAGTTCCAGTGCCTCCACCATCAACTCCTCGGGCACTTCGCGCGCACCGGCCTCCACCATCAGCACCGCATCGCGCGTGCCGGCCACGCGCAAGTCGAGGGCCGAGCGGTCAATCTCATCATAGGTGGGGTTGACCACCCACTGCCCTTCCAGGCGCGCAACGCGCACCGCGGCCACCGGGCCGCCCCACGGGACATCGGAAATCGTGAGCGCCGTCGAGGCGGCCACAATGCCCAGGATGTCGAGTGGATTCTGCCCGTCGGCGGAGAGGGCGTACATGATGACCTGCACATCGTTGCGCATGTCTTTGGGGAAGAGCGGCCGCAGCGGGCGATCGGTCAGGCGCGCCGTGAGGATGGCCGCCTCCGAGGGTCGCCCTTCGCGGCGGAAGAACGAGCCGGGAATGCGCCCGCCGGCATACATGCGCTCTTCGAAATCCACGGTGAGCGGGAAGAAATCAATCCCTTCGCGCAGGGTCTTGCTCATGGTCGCGGAGGCGAACACAATCGAATCGCCGACGCGGACGGTCACCGCGCCGCCCGCCAGGGCGGCCAGCTTTCCCGTCTCGATCGTGAAGCTCTTGCCCTCCACAACCGTTTGGAAGGATCGTGCTTCAGGCATTGTCAGCTCCAGTGGCGGTCGTGCCGGTTAGGGACTGGGAGCCGGCCGTCAACGCGATTTGCGCTGCCGTTCGCCCTCCAATACCCAACCATGGCGGCCGCCTAACCTAAGTGGGGATCTTGCGGAACGTTATCCGAATTATCATTGTAGACGAGAAGAAAAGATTGTGCAAGGTTGCCCGAGCGCGGCCGCCCCTGTGCGCGATTCTTCCCCCCTTCTTGACATCTCCATGCCTTATCTTTGGCTCTCAACGGTCGCATGGTCGCCTTCGCCCGATCGTCGCGGTAACCGTGAGCGCCTTCGGGGTACGGCGACCTGCATGGGCGTCTGTCGCGCGCCGCACACTCAGGTTAAGCCGTGCATGCAAATGACCTCGCAGGCCGCGCCTTCTAATTCCTCCATTCGCGTGCCATTGACAATCCGACGTCTCTTCTCTACAATGCGCCCTAGAACCACGGGGAGCCCGTAGTCCGGGCTGAGAGGAGGGCGCCAAGCCCTCGACCCGCTGAACCTGACCCGGGTAATGCCGGCGGAGGGAGAAACGAGCCGCAGTTTCAACCACCCTCCCCGGCGGAGGGTGGTTTTGTCTATGGTGCATGAACGCGCGGTTATCTTCGCCAATGGCGAGGTGGCAGATCCCATCGCGGTGCGCGCCCGTCTGCGCTCCGGCGACTGGCTCATCGCGGCCGATGGCGGGCTGCGCCACTTGCAGGCCCTCGACCTCGCCCCGCATCTGCTTATCGGAGATATGGACTCAGTGGACCCAGCCAAGCGTGAAGCCCTCGAACAGCAGGGCGCGCAACTGCTCATCTATCCCGCCGATAAGAATGAAACCGATCTCGAGCTGGCGCTGCTTCACGCCCAGGCTCAGGGTGCCCACGATCTGCTCGTGGTCGGGGCCTTCGGCGGGCGCCTCGACCAGACTCTGGCCAACATCGCGCTGCTGGCATTGCCCGAACTGCGCGAATGCACAACGTGGCTCACCGACGGGCGCACCGACGCCGTGCTCGTGCGCGACACCCTTCTCCTGCACGGCCAGGTGGGCGACCAGGTATCGCTGCTTCCGCTTAGCCAGGAGGCCCGCGGCGTTCGCACAACCGGGCTGCGTTACTCGCTTCACGGAGAAACGCTGCAGGCCTACCGTTCCCGAGGCATCAGTAACGAGATGATCGCCCCTGTTGCGGAAGTAGCCCTCGACTCGGGGCTGTTGGTGTGCATCCATTCCCGCCGCCAGGCAATCCCCTCGGCGCTACCGGTTGAGGGTCTGTCATCGTAGGAGGTCGACATGAGACGCAACGAAGCCTTCTTCATCGGGCTGGCATGGCTCTCGTTCGTCGTGGGGAGTTGCATGCCGGCCGTTCCGGGCCCGGGCTCCACTCCCGCGCCGCGCACCCTCAACATCATGACCCATGATTCCTTCGATGCCAGCACCTCGCTCATCGAGGCCTTCGAGCAATCGCACAATGTCCGCCTGCACATCCTTAAGAGCGGCGACAGCGGCGCGGCCCTCAACAAGGCCATCCTTTCCAAGGATGTTCCTTTGGCCGATGTCTTCTTCGGAGTCGATAATGCCTTCCTCTCGCGCGCGCTCGGCGCCGGCATTTTTGACGCCTACGACGCTCCGGCGCTGGGCACCATCCCGAGCGCCTTTCAGCTCGACCCGCACCACCGCGCGCTGCCGGTGGATTACGGCGATGTGTGCATCAACTACGACAGGGCCTACTTCGCCTCCCATAATCTCTCTTTGCCTCGGTCTCTCGACGATCTGACCCAGCCGGAGTATCGCGGTTTGCTCGTGGTCGAGGACCCTGCCACATCTTCTCCCGGCTTGGCCTTCCTGCTGGCGACAGTTGCCCACTTCGGCGATCCGGGCTACCTTGATTTTTGGAAGGCGTTGCGCGCGAACGGCGTGGCTGTCGTCGACGGCTGGGAAACAGCCTACTACACCAATTTCAGCGCCGCCTCCGGACACGGGCCCCAGCCAATGGTCGTCTCGTACGCCTCCAGCCCGCCGGCCGAGGTGGTCTTTGCGGATCCACCGATAGGTGAACCTCCGACCGGCGCGCTCACCGGCGCGGACATGTGCTTTCGTCAGATCGAGTTTGTCGGCATCTTGCACGGCACCCCCAACCGCGAATTAGCCGAGGCCTTCGTCGATTTCATGTTGTCGACGCCCTTCCAGGAAGACATGCCGCTCAAGATGTTCGTCTTTCCGGTGAATCCGCAGGCCGGCCTGCCGGAGGTCTTCACCCGTTTCGCGGAGATACCTGCCCAGCCGGCAACGCTGACGCCCGAGGAGATAGCCTTACACCGCGATGTATGGATCCAGGCGTGGCATCAGGCGGTCCTTGAATGATAGTTCGCGCTGGTCTCGTGCCGCAGGGTTCTTACGGCGCAGGAGGGTCGCGTCGATCGCTCCTCCTGCTCGTCTTGCCATTGGCGTTTCTGGCGCTCTTCTTCTTTTACCCGTTGTTCACCATTTTGCGGCTCAGCTTATCGGCGGTGGGCGAGTCGCAGCCGCTCGCGCTCAGCTCGATCCTCAACCCCTTGGGGTTTACCCTGTGGCAGGCCTCGCTGTCTACCCTGCTGACGTGTGCTGTCGGCCTGCCAGGCTCTTATCTTTTCGCGCGCTTCGAGTTTCCTGGCAAACGGTTGCTTCGCGCGCTGACCACGTTGCCCTTCGTGCTGCCCACGGTGGTGGTCGCGGTCGCCTTCAATGCTCTGCTCGGCCCGCGCGGCTGGCTCAACCTCGGGCTGATGGCCCTCAGCGGCGCGAGCGTGCCGCCGATCCAGTTCATCAACACGCTGTGGGCGATCCTTGCGGCCCATGTCTTCTACAACACGGCGGTTGTCCTGCGGCTGGTGGGTAACGCCTGGGCGCATCTGGACCCGCGTCTCGTGCACGCGGCGCGCGTGCTGGGCGCGAGCCCCTGGCGTGCGTGGCGGGAGGTCACTCTGCCTTTGTTGCGCCCGTCCATTGTCGCGGCGCTGGTGCTTGTGTTCCTGTTCGATTTCTCCAGTTTCGGCGTCGTGCTGATGCTGGGCGGACCGCGCTTCGCGACGCTGGAGGTGGCCATCTATACTCAGGCTCTGCACCTGCTGAACCTGCCGTTGGCCGCGCTGCTCTCGCTGATTCAGATCGCATGCACGCTGACTCTGACCACGCTCTACGCCCGGCTCGCCCCGCGTGTGTCGTCGCCCAGCGCACCGCGTGCGGCGGTGGAAGCCTCCCGGCGCCCGGTAGGCCCCCGCCAGCGTTTGGCCGCCGTGCTGCTGGTCGGGCTGCTGCTCGTTCTGCTCGTGGCGCCGCTGGCGGCCCTCGCGGCACGCTCCATCGCACGCCTGGAACCGATTCGCGGTCAGCGAACGAGCGTGTCCGCCGGCCTCACGCTGTCCTACTACCGCGAGCTGTTTATCAACCGGCGCGAGGCGTTGTTCTACGTGCCGCCCATCGCCGCGGTGCGCAACTCGCTCGGCTACGCGGCTGCCACTGTCGTCATCGCCTTGGCCCTCGGGTTGCCGGCCGCCTCGGCCCTGGCGCGCACCTCCCGCTTCGGCCGGCAGGTGGATGCGCTGCTCATGCTGCCGCTGGGCACCTCGGCCGTCACTCTGGGGCTCGGCTTCGTGGTGGCGCTCGACACGCCACCGCTCGACCTGCGCGCCTCACCCCTGCTCGTTCCCCTGGCCCACAGCCTGGTGGCTTTGCCCTTCGTTGTGCGCACGCTGCAACCGGCGCTGGCCTCCATCCCCGAGCGCCTGCGCATGGCCGCCACCACCCTGGGGGCCTCGCCCTGGCGCGCATGGCGCGAGGTGGATCTGCCGATCGTCGCCCGCGCCGTGTCGGTGGCCGCGGCCTTTGCCTTCACCATCTCGATGGGCGAGTTCGGCGCCACCTCCCTCGTCGCTCGCCCCGAGTACCCCACCGTACCCATCGCTATTTTCCGTTTCCTCTCCCAGCCGGGCGCGCTCAATTACGGCCAAGCACTGGCCATGGCCACTCTGCTCATGGGTCTGACCCTGGCCGGCATCTTGGTCATCGAACGCCTGCGCCTGCCCGGCGTTGGAGAATTCTAGAGGTGCGCGAGGTGTCCACTGTGCTCGAGGTGCGTGAGGTCCGGAAGAGCTATGAGGGGGCGTCGCTTTTGCGCGGCATCTCCTTCCGCCTGGCGCGCGGCGAGACGGCCTGCCTGCTCGGTCCCTCGGGTAGCGGCAAGAGCACGCTGCTGCGAATCATCGCCGGGCTCGAGCCGGCCGAGGCCGGCACGGTGATGTGGGAAGGAATGGATCTGGCGCCTGTCGCACCCCACGCACGCGGCTTTGGCCTGATGTTCCAGGAGTACGCCCTCTTCCCGCACCGCAACGTGTTCGAGAACGTAGCCTTCGGGCTGCGCATGCAGAACCTGCCCAGGGCTGAGACCGAGATCCGCGCCCGTGAAGCTCTGGCGCGGGTCGGCCTGGCGGATTTCTCCCAGCGCAAAGTGACCGACCTCTCGGGCGGCGAGCAGCAACGCGTGGCTCTGGCGCGCGCGCTCGCGCCGCGTCCGCGCCTGCTCATGCTCGACGAGCCGCTCGGCTCGCTCGACCGCGGATTGCGCGATCAGCTGCTGGCCGACTTGCGGCGAATCCTCGCCCTGGATGGGACCCCGGCTCTGTACGTCACCCACGACCAGGAGGAGGCGCTGGCCATCGCCGACCGGTTGTTGCTTATCCACGATGGGCGAATCCAACGCAGCGGCACACCGGCCGAGGTCTATGCCGACCCCGGGGAGGCCTGGGTAGCCCAATTCCTAGATATGGGCACACTCGTGCAGGCGCGCGTCATCCGCTCCTCGCCGCTGCGAGCACAGAGCGAGTTGGGGGTTCTCGCGCCGCGCTGTACGCACACCCATCATGCAGTTGGGGTCAACCTGACCCTGCTGGTGCGGCGCGCGCCGTTGACCATCGAGCGCACCGCGCACCGCCGATACAACGTCGTTCGTGGAATCATTCAAGAGGTGTCGTTTAGGGGAGACTCCTACAGGGCGACACTGGACTCTTCAACCCATCGCCTCGCGTTCGATCTACCTCACCCGGCGGCGCCCGGCACCGCTCTTTCCATCCATCTTGCACCCGAGGCCGTTCTGTGTCTGAAGTGACCGTGGAGAAGCGCGATTGGCAAGGCCGAGAGGTCTTGCGCTGGACGGGACGGGCCGTCCACATCGACGCGGATGAGATTCTCGTGGAGGCGCGCTTCGCGAGGCCTACTCTCAGGTTGACCTATCTCACTCTGGCCCAGGGCGATCGCATGCTCGAACACTATTACACCCGCCGCTGGTACAACGTCTTCGAGATCTACGCCGGCGAGTCATCGCAGCTCAAGGGCTGGTACTGCAATATCGCCCGTCCGGCGCATATGCACGGCAGCCTGATCGAGAGTGAAGATTTGGCGCTCGACCTCTTCGTCTCGCCCGAAGGCACGTCACTTCTTCTCGACGAGGAGGAATTTGCCGGGCTGCCCCTCTCCCCCGACGATCGCGCCCAGGCCGCCGCCGGCCTCGCGGACCTGCAGGCCCTCGTCCGCGAACATCGCCCGCCGTTCGAGGCCCTGGCACCGCAGGGGCGACCGCTCGGCAGGGGTTAGCCGCCCCCGCGAGCCCTGCCTCGTCGCGCAGGAACGGCAAGGGCCTGGCGTGAGCCAGGCCCTTTGGTTTCATCGACCGATGATATTCGAACTCAGACCGCCGGCGGCATTTCCGCGGGCTTCTTCTTGCGCAGCGTCAGTATGCCGACGATGACCGGGATGGCGATCAGAATCAGTCCGCCGCAGATGCCCGCCACGCCATACCACGTCGGTGTAGCGCCGCTGGCGGTGGTGCCCATCAATTCACTGGTGTACGTGCCCAGCCCCACCGCTGTCAGCACGCCGCCCAAGCACACGAACAGACCCGGACAGCCGCACAACAGCGCGGTGGCAACGGTCAGGATGATTGCTGTCGTTCGATTCATCGCTTCTCCTCCGAAGAATGGAATACCGCGCGTCGAATGTTGTCAGCCTTTGCCGGCGGCCCGCGATCCTCACCCCGCTCGGCGTCAGCTCGATGGGATTGTAATCCTGACTCGCCGAATTGGCTATGGCGTATCCATGAACGAGTGCCGCCGCGGTTGACGCGGCGGCACTCAATGGACTAGCAAGCCAGAGTCAGGCGCGGTTAGGCAGCTTCGCGGGCCTCACGGTTGGCGCGCCGCCAAATGCTCCAGATGACCCAGGCGGCGACCACGCACAGAAGCGCTCCCAGGAAAACCGGGATGACCACGGCCAATACCGACATCACCGTGGCCAGGATGTCTTCGCCGGCACTGACTATCGGGTTCGCCGTGCCACCTGTGGCGACGGTCACTGCCGGGCGAACCGCCAGCGCCTTGACCGCATGCACGCCTCCGGCCACCAGCAACCCGGCGACGATGGCCACAACCGGATGGACATCGGTGATGACGTGGGCGCTGGCCGCAAAGACCACTGCCCCGGCGGCCGGTCGCACAAAGGACTGAATGATGTCGTTGATGTGGTTGACCGCCGGAACCTTGTCGGCGAAGATCTCGATCAGCAGCAGCACGCCGAGTATGCCGATCACCCACCAACTTGTCAACGCATCCCACGGCGCCGAGAGCTTGATCCACGGCGTGAGCTTGGCCATGAGCGCCACGACCAGCAAGGGGATGTAGGCGTTCAACCCAGCGCTGGCCGAAAGGCCAAAGGCCGAGAGAACCCCGAGCAAAGAATCCATCTTTCTCCTCCGCAAGCCATTGTGCATCCAAGAGATGCACCGCGACCCATCGCGTGCTTTGCATCCTACCACACTCGCTGTCGACCTCGAGCGCAACAGCCGTCAACGGCCCCAGCGTTCGGCGTGCTTCGCGCCGAACGGTGGCCGGGTCTCATGATTCATCTACGCAGGGGGTGATGAGTGAGTTGCAGTCGGGGGCACGGACCAGCAGGTTGCGGAAAGAACACTCCACCTCACCCCCTGCCCCCTCTCCGCCGGGAGTCTGCTTTCGGCACGCCGGGGCGGGTTGGCGGAGAGGGAGTGAGGTAATCAAGGAGACCGGGGCCTTTGGCCCCGGTCTCCTTGAATAAGACCTCGCCCCTCCCCCGGATAGAATCTCTCGCATTGAGACTCGTGCTCGCCGGGGGAGGGGTTGGGGGCCTGCCCTCGGAACGAGGGTGGGGGCCAGAGCCGGACACTGATCTTCCGTAGGCTCCTAAGCCCCCAGTCGCAGACCGCCCCACGTGCCGGTGAGGCTGAAGCGCAACATGTCAATGGCCGCGATGTGAAGCAACGCCAGCGTGAGAGCCGCGAGGAGGTGCGGCCAGGCCTCGATCAGGCGGACAAATCGATTCTCGCTGCGCAGGATGACCAGCCACAGCACCAGGTACACGCCGCACAGTGTGGCCAGTACGCCGATTACGCTGAACAGTGCCAGCGGATAGAGCACAAGCGCGTTCTCGGGCAGCACCAGGCCGATGAGAATTGGAGCTGCAGCGAGATAGAGCGCCATCTCGCCAAAGCTGCCAAGAACCGGCCGGGTGTCCTGCTCGCGCCACAGAGTCTGGTTCACGGCGGGCAGGAGGAAGACCGGGAGTATCAGCCCGACCAATGTGCCCGTGGTGAGACGCAGCCAGTTGTGGGGTGTGTACAGTGTGGGCAGCCTACTGAAAAGTGCGGCGTACGAATTGGTCCCGTCCACCACCCACGGCACGACGAGTGCGGCCAGCACGAGAATGAGCGGTGTCCGTGGCCAGCCGGATCGCTTGCCTCGGCCCGTGGCGATGAACAGCGCCGTCCCCGTGAAGACGCCCAGGAATGTGCCGGTGCATCGCGCGCACAGCGGCAGCGCCCGCTCACCAAGATGGAACGAACGGAGCTCGATGCGGTGGCACACAGCGTAGCCCACGCCGTCGGCGGCGCCCAAAAGGCCATGGGGTGCAAGATAGAGCGCTCCGGCCGCGACGAAGATGAAGGCCAGGACGACGATGCGCCGCAGCCAACGCGCGGAGAGCCCCGGCGGTTGCTCCGCCGCGTCGGAGAGTGGCTTGGTCTTAGGCGATGCCGTCATGGGGAATTCGGTTTCTTCGTCGTCCCTCGGTGCCTGCAGCTGTGCGCTTCAACCAGCCAGCAGCTTGTCGAGCTCGCCGCGCGAGGCCTTCTCGATTTCAGTGTGCAGGCTTTGCCCGTGCGAATCCATCGTCACGACGGCCGGGAAGTCCGCCACTTCAATCACCCACATCGCCTCGGGCACGCCGAACTCCAGCTTGAGCACACCCTGAACGCGCGTCACCGTCTCGGCAATAAGCGTGGCCGCCCCGCCGATGGCGTGCAGGTAGACCCCCGGGATCTCGCTGCAGGCCGCCAGTGTGCGGGCGCCCATGCCGCCCTTGCCGATCACGGCCCGCACCTCGAAATGCCGCATGACCTCGCCCTGGTACGGCTCTTCGCGGATCGAGGTCGTCGGCCCGGCGGCCTTGAAGACGTATTGCTTCGTCTGCAACCCCGCCACCACCGGCCCGCAATGGTAGATCGCCCCGCCGCGCAATAGGTCCCGCAGCGCGGCATAGGTCTGTTCATCGTCACCGCTGGGCGGGTGCGTGCGGCGAATGTAGGTGTCGATCATCCACTTGTGCGCCGCATCGCGGGCGGTAATCATCACTCCCGAAAGCAGCACCGAGTCTCCCAGGTGCAGAGCGCGGATGGCTTCTTCGGAGAGCGGCATGTGCAACGGTATCATGCAGTCCTCCTGCCCCTACTCGATGGTCTGAGAGTCGCCACGGACAGTCAGCCGCCGCCGGCGGTCGGCCCAGCACATATACGACACAGTGACAAAGTAGGAGGCCGGCAGGCGGTGTTGGCTGGTCATCTTGACCCCCAGCACCGTCGTCGCGCCGCCAAAACCCATCGGCCCCACGCCCAGCCGGTTGGCCTCCTGCATCAGCTGGGCTTCCATGCGCGCCAGGTCCGGGTTGGGGTTGGTGTCGTCCAGTCGGCGCAACAGTTGTTGCTTAGAGAGAGCATAGGAGGTGCCGCGGTCACCGCCAATGGAGACGCCCAACACGCCCGGCGCGCAGCCCAGCCCTTGAGCTTGGTGGACCGCATCCAACACCGCCCGGCGGACGCCCTGCAAGTCGCGGTCCGCCCCCAGGCGGTCATCGGGCAGCGAGTACTGCGCGCCCACGTTTTCGCACCCGCCGCCCTTGAGCAACAAATCGACCGTCAGGGTGTCGCCTTCGACTTCTTCGAAGTGCAGGCTGGGAAAGGCCTCGTCGCCCAGGTTGGTGCCGCTGTTTTTCCCGCTCAAGCTGTCGACCGCGTTCGGCCGCAGGTAGGCGTTTTCCGTGGCGAGGGCAACCGCCGCACGGATTTGCTCGCGCAGCGCGCGGCTGCTCCATCCGGCAGGGTAGCGCACGAAGAAGATCGGGGTGCCTGTATCCTGGCAGATGGGCGAGATCTTCTGGCGCGCCAGCTCGACGTTCTGCAGGATGCTCTCGAGGGCGCCGCGGGCCACCGAGCCGAGTGCCTCACGATCACGGGCCTCGCTAAGCGCGCGGCGCACGTCGTCCGGAAGGTCGGTGGACGTGTGCCGGATAAGTTCCACGAAGTGCTCGGTCAGGTCCTGCATGCTCTGCCTCCGCACGCGCAGGTGAGCGCGCTCCTGGATTCTGGGCGGGAGATGACTCCGCGGGGAGTGACAAACGGCAGCAGCGCGCTGATGACCGTCGTCCTGATTGTCGGAGCTCGCACTAGGATGCCGGCACTCTCCAGTCCCCGCCAAGAATCAACTGCACGTCGATGCCCTGTTCGAGGCTGACTTGGCTGAGATTGTTGCTGGAAGCAATGCCCATGAGTTCCACCAGGAAGCGCACGGTGTACGGCATGCCGCTGAAATCGATAACCTGAGTGGAGGGGTAGTATCCGGCGGCATCGCCGACGGAAATGTTGGCCTCGGGAAGCCCCATGCGCACCAGATAATCCTTTGTGGCGCCGGCCAGCCCCGGAATGCCAGAACCATTGAGGATTTCGATTTTCGCGCCCTCTTTGGGTGCCAACTCGCCCGGATTGGCCACCGGGGTCAGCGGCCCTGGCGAGCCGGCGGAGGTGAAGATTTCATCCCGCAGCGCGCGCACCTTCTCTAAGTTGGGGATGAGCACGTCCAGGTCGTCGATTCGTTGCATCGACTGCAACTGGTTCGGCCCGATGGTGCCCGAGCGAATGTTGTCGCGAGAGACATCCTTGGCCGACCAGCCCAGCGAGAGCATTTGGTCGATGGTCAGGTTGGTCCGAACACCGCCCATGGCCGTGTTCCACAGATTCGGCGCACGCGCGATGAGCAGCGGCAAGGACTCCAGGCTGAGCAATTTGTCGCGAACCGCGTAGATCACTTCTTGCTGTCGGCGGGCGCGGTCGAAGTCGCCGCCCTCCGAGCTGCGTGCGCGGGCGTAAGCCAGGGCGGCCGAACCGTTGAGGTGGTGCCGGCCGCGATGCAGGCGAATGGTGTTACCCGGCCCGATTGGGTCGATGCGCAGCTCCTCTTCCGGGACGTCGACGTCGATGCCGCCGATTTCATCAATGAAGGTCATGAACGAGCCGAAGTCGATCACCGCATAGTAATCGATCGGCACGCCCAGCAGGGTTTGCACTGTTTGCATCGCCAGCGCCGGCCCGCCTCCGGGAAGGCGGTAGGCTTCGGCATCGAAGTAGGCCTTGTTGATCTTGTCGTAGCCGAAGCCGGGTATTTCCACCCACAGATCGCGCGGGATCGAGAGCATGCCGACGTTGAGCCCGACCGGATCGAAGCTGATGAGCATCATCGTATCGGTGCGCGGCGGGCCATCACTGGTCACCGTGTCGCGATAGTCGAGGCCCATGACCAACACCGTGACCCTTTCGACGCTGTTCCACGGTTTGGGGGTCGGCCCGGCCATCAGGCCCGGCGGCGGGGTAATCCCCGGCGCCGCACTGGTGCTCTGCGCCGAGGGAGAGAAAATGCCCGCCAGCCCGCCGCTGCCCGCGGCGACGATATTGCGCACCAGCGTGAAGGCAATATAGGTCGAGGCCGCCAGGGCCACCACGAAGGCTGCACCCAGCCCCCACAATCCCCAGTTGACCAATTTCATTCTCTCGGTCGGGATCTTCGGCACGCGCGGCGGCCGGACCTTCGGCAGTCTCGATTCACGTTGTTTCGGCGTTGGTAGATACGACATTCCCCAATCCCGTTGATCTCGTGCGGTTGTGCGTTCTGGTATGCTTCGGACGGTCGATTATAACACCCGCACTTTGGCCAACACTGCAGTGCGTGGCAAGACTGTGCACGACAGCGGAGGCAGCTCCCTGTGCCTTCGTTCGGTTGGAGAGCAGGAGAATACACCGATGGTGGTCTGGCCGCATCCGCTCGAGCCGTTGACCCTCGAAGGCCGGTTCATTCGGCTGCTCCCCTTGGCAGCAACCCATGCTCAAGCGCTCTTCGACATTGGGCGCGACGAAGACATCTGGCGATTCATGCCGTACGGACGGATGGACTCACTGGCGGATATGGAGGCCTGGGTGGCCCTCTTGCTCAAGCACCAGGCCCGCGGCAGCGATATGCCTTTCGTCGTCTTCCATCGGGGTCAGGCCAGGGTTGTGGGCGCCACCCGTTTCATGAACGCAGATGCGCCCAATCGGGCCATCGAAATCGGCGGCACCTGGTACGCCGCAGGATATCGCGGAACAATCGTCAACCCCGAAGCCAAACTGCTCTTGCTGCAGCACGCCTTCGAGCGCTTGGCTTGCGTTCGTGTCCAATTCCGGACTGACCTGCGCAACCTGCGCTCGCAGCGCGCACTGGAGCGGCTGGGCGCCGTGCGCGAGGGTGTGTGGCGCGAACACATGCTGCTCCCCGATGGCCACCGCCGCAGTTCGGTTGTCTACAGTATTCTCGAAAACGAATGGCCCGCCGTCAAGGCGGGCCTGATGCAACGCGTGGCCAAGGACGCGGTGAAATCGGCTACTTGAGAACGAAGGAGAGCACGATCATCACCACCACGAACGAAGCGGCGATCAGCGCGATGCGCCGCAGGTCCTTCTTGATGTGTGAATAGTTCGGGTTAAAGGTTTCCGAGCGAGTCGGGCGCACCATCTTTCGGCTCATACACTGTCTCCTCGGACCGAATTATACCGCGCCCTCAGTTCTCCACGAGTTCGGCAGTCACCACGATGCGCTGAGTGTCAATCATGTACGGATAGCACGAGATCAGCGTCAGCGTCGCCCGCGCGCTGGCGGCCATCACCTCAACCTCCGTCGGCGTCACCAAGCGCCACCCGACCACGCGGTAGATATACACCTGGCGGGACGTCGAAACGCGCACCTCGTCGCCGGGTGCCAACTTGTCCAAATCGCGGAACACCTCTCCGTAAATGTCGTTGTGCCCGGAAAGTACCATGTTGCCCAGGCGCCCCGGATCGGCCGACCCAATGTGATGGCTGGCGCCCTGCTTGAGCTGCTCCCAGCCGTCGCCTTCCACCACCGGAATGGCCAGCTTGCCAATCGCCGGCACGTCCAACAGCAATGCCTGTTCCGGCCCGCTGGTAGGTGCCGCCGGCGCTGGCATCGATTGCACGAGGGCGCGTAGATTGGCAGGAATCTCATCCTGGTTGGGTTGCGCGCCGCCGGGCGAATTGGGAGGGGTGTGTCCTGAGGGCAACACCACGGCAGTAATCAGAGGGGTGGGCGTTGTGCGCCCAAGGGCCGAAGAGACTTCGCGGTTGAGCCTGTCGAGCAACCCGGCCCCGTTGATCAGGACCAGCGCCAAGCCAATGGCTGCCCCGACCTCGACAAACAACAGCAGCCGGTCCAACACGCGCCGCGAGCGGGAAGGCGGTTGGCCGGCATGAGTGGTCTGGCCTTCGTCCTCAGGCGGTGAGGGCAGAGGGTGAAGCGCGCGTCCAGTGCGGCGGAACTGCGCAAGCCGGTCGCGTCGCTCGGCCAGGCGTTTGGCCGCGAGCAGCCGTTCGAGTTCCCGGACCGAAAGATTCTTGGGATCTTTGGATGCCATGCGTGCCCCGCTCCGCACACCATCGATGCGCAGAGTGCCTTAACCCCTGGGGTGCACGGATTGTGCCTGCGGTTTTTGGGCCGAATCGAGATGTTAGTGCGCTGGGGCGCAGGTTCGCCCAGTCAGTGGGCCGGCTTGGGCACTTCGTCCCGGCCCGGTGGAGCGAACCGAGCCCGCGCCTGGGCGACCGGGTAGTATGAGACGCGGTGCAGCGGCGTCGGGCCCAGCCGCTCGAGCGCACGACGGTGTTCAGGTGTGCCGTAGCCCTTGTTGCGAGCCAACCCAAACTCGGGGAAGTTCTCGTCGTACATCATCATCACTCGATCGCGCCACACCTTGGCCACCACCGAGGCGGCGGCCACCGAAAGTATGCGCGCATCGCCGTGTGGCAGAGCCGTCTGCGGGAGCGGGCACTCGGGCAATCGCAGGTAGTCGATCAGCAGGTGATCGGGAGGCACGGCCAGCGCGTCGAGGGCCCGTTGCATTGCCAGGCGCGTCGCGCCCAGCGGCCCGAGGTCATCCACCTCCCCCGGCGCCGCGCTGCCCACGGCCCAGGTGTGGGCCACGGCCAGTATGGCCTCCGCCCAACGATCTCGCCCGGCGGGTGTCATGACTTTGGAATCACGCACCCCGCGCAGCATGCGCGTCAGGTTATCACGCCCGGCCGGGAGTATCACAGCGGCCGCGACGAGCGGCCCGGCCCACGCACCTCGCCCCACCTCATCCAGTCCGGCGACGTGCGTGCAGCCGCGGCGCCACAGCCCGGCTTCATAGCGCAGATTGGGGCGGCGAGGGCCGTGAGGTGTCATACATACCGCGCATCCAGTTCACCCGGATGCGCACCAAGTCCGCCAACATGCGCAGCGAATCGGCCGCCACCTGCACCCGGCTTTCGGCCTGGTAGGTCCAGGGGATCGGCACATCGACGACAGAGTATCCCAGCCGGCGGGCGAGGAAGAGATTCTCGACGTCGAAGGTCCATCCCTGGAGCACCTGGCGCGAGAAGACATCCTGCGCGGCCCGGGCGCGGTAGCACTTGAAGCCGCACTGCGTGTCCTCGAAGCCGCGCAGCACGATCAGTTTGACGGCTTGCGCGAAGACCCGGCCCATCAGGTGCCGGTAGGCCGGCTCGCCGAAGCGGCGCGCACCCTGGGCCTCGCGCGACCCGATGGCCACCTCCGCTTCGACCCGCGGCGGCAGAAAGCGGCTCACCTCTTCGATGGGCATCGACAAATCGGCATCGCACATGAAGCGGAAGGCACCGCGCGCCGCCAGCATGCCCGCGCGCACCGCGCCCCCCTTGCCAGCCCGCGGCACCGAAAGCAACCTCAGTTGGGCGAAGCCGGGCCGTGCGCGCTCGACCACTGCTCGCGTGCCGTCGCGGCTTCCGTTCTCCACAATGATGACTTCGAATGTATAGCCTTGGGTGGGAAGGAACTCTTGCAGGCGGCGCAGCGTGGAGGGCAAGCGGTGTTCTTCGTTGTGCGCCGGGATGACGACCGAGAGGAAAATCTCTTCCGCCATGTCGGCCGGATTGTATCAGAAAGGCGGTCCGCAATCGGCTATCAAGGCGAGGCGCCGACGAAGTGCGCGACGAACTGTCGTCCCCAGTCCCCTGTCTGAGGATGAAGACGGAGATCTTCCAAGGAGGAGTATCAAAGCCGGGCGCGGGTGCCGCGGACGAGCAGAAAGTCAGCTGCCGACCAGCGAGTTGGTGACCACCACCACGACCAGCGCACCCAAGACACACAGGTTGGCCAGCCCCAGCAACACCAGCAGCAACACCTGCTTGCGGGTCAGGCGTCGGCGGCGTTCGGCCGGGCCGGCCGTCGCGGCAGGCATCTCGCGGCTGTCGGGGTCCGCTGCGGCGACGAGTGCGGCGGGCACGGTCGGAGCAGTGGAGCGAGGCAGCACGGGCACCGCGGCCTGCACCGCTTCGGCCTCAATCGGTGCCTCGTCCTTCGGCCCACCCAGCGCCCGTGTGATATCTTCGACGACGGCCGGTGAAAGGATCGGCCGCAATTGCATCAGGCTGGTCGCAAAGTTCTCGACTCCGTCGGCCAGCACCACGCGCAGCGAGGTCTTGATGTTCTCGACGTAGGTCTCGGGCCGGGCCACGATGAGCACCGGCTCACCCTCGGGCAGGTTGATGCCTTTGCTGGTGACGAAGCGGCGAACGGCATCTTCGAACAGGCGCAAGCGCGAGGCCAGGTTGGGGTGCGAGGACTTGAACGTCCCGCTGCCCCCCAGCGTCATCCACTGGCCGGCTTTGGCGCGGTAGGTCCCGCGCAGCGAGGTTGTCATCATGACCCGCACGCCGATCGGGCCGATGAGAATGAGCGGCACCGGTACATTGCTGGTCGGCATGGGGCAGTTGCGCACGAGGACATAGTCGTCGCCGAAGACTTTCGCCAGGCGGCGTGTGATGTCCTCCTGGGCCTGCACCTCGGCCTGCCAGCCGAGGCCTTCACTGAAGACGGCCCGCAAGCGAGTGGAGAAGGAAATCTGGCCGCTGGCATCGCGGTACGTCGACCGGTCGATAGTTCGCATGACAGCCTTCTGGTGGGCGGATCAACCGCGATTATACGTCCGCGCCATCAAACCCGCCAGAAACAAGAGGCCGCCCGCGCGCATCGCGGGCGGCCTGGCGGTTTGTGCGATCGGGCAGGCTAGTGTTTGACGCCCCCGCGCTTCTCAAGCTGGCGGACAACCATGACCACTCGCCCGCGAATCTCCACCTGCTCCAGATTGTCGACGAATATCGGGTTCATCTGGGGGTTGGCCGGCTGCAGGCGCACCCGCCCATCCTCGTAGAAGAAGTACTTGAGCGTCGTTTCGTCGCGGTCCTTCAACCACACAGCCACCATCTCGCCGTTGCGGGCCTGCTGCTGGGGTTTGAGGATGACGTAATCCCCGTCATGGACCATGGCGTCGATCATCGAATCGCCTCGCACGATCAGCGCGAACAAGTCCCGGTCGCGCGGCAGCAGGTCGCGCGAGATGGCCAAAGCTTCGTCGGCGCCAAACAGCGGCTCGGTCACGCCGGGGACGGGCATCGGCTCGCCGGCGGCAATGTAGCCCCACACGCGGATCGAGCGCAGTTGCGCCGTATGCGGGCGAATGCCACGGGCCACCCGCGGATCCCGATCCAGAATGCCCTCGCGCTGCAGGCGCTCCAGGTTATAGCGCACCACCGAGAGCGAGGGGATGCCGACCTTCTTCATGATCTCACGGTACGAGGGGGCATACCCGTGCTCGGCGAAGTATTCCTCGATGTACTTCTTCATCTCGGCCTGGCGGGCCGTCAGATTGCCCTCGCCCATGGTGACCTCCCCAGGCGCCTGACCCCTCCGCGTTCCCGGAGGCGGACCGGACGCTTCGCGAACTGCCTCCCGCTTCCCATCCGGCTGGCAAGCGGCTGCAACCCGGATGTCGGCAGGTTTTCCACATGCTACACGAACATCTGTTCTGTGTCAAGGGAGAAGTCGTTCGACCGGCGAGAGGGCCGGATTCAGCTCACGCCTACTGTTCTTCGCCTGTTTCGGGGTTGACGCCGATCTGCAGCTCACCCGCGGCCAGCCGCCCCATCATTTCCTGCAGGTTGGCTTGCAACCCGGGAGTGATCCACGGCGTGGAGAAGGGAGCGTATCCTAGCCCCCCGTTTTCAATCTGGTAGACGAGCGGTTCACCAAACACCTCTCCCGCCAGGAAGCGCGGCAGCGCCTCGGTCAAAAGCAACGCAGGATGCACCTGAACCTCGCCCAAGAGGTTCCCCGCCGCGTCCGGCTGGCTGCTCAGTACTTGTGCGCCGAAGCCCGCTCGCGAACCCGCCACACGCGCCGGTCCAGTGGCGAGCGCCAGAAGCGCGCCATCGCCTGCCGGGCTCGGGAATGCGCCTGCGGTTTCAACATAGCGCGCCAGCAGCAACTCCGCCGCGGCCGTTCCAGTTTCGACGCTTGCCCCCTCGGCCGCGCCCTCTTCGAACACCCAGCACAACGGGCAGGTGAAACGCACCCCATGGATGAAGGCGTTGCGGACTAACGTGCCGCGCACGCTGCCCGGCTCGCCTATCCACCCCACGCGATTGTTGGTATTGGCGATGCCCACCAGCGCCCCGGCCAGGAACGCCGCCTCGTCTTCTCGCACGCGCGGACCGATCACCAGCAGGTTGGTGCTCGGCTGCGCGTCCGCCTCGTCAATCGCCACCAGGCGAAGCTCCGGATGCACCGCAGCGGCCTGCGTGATGGATGCGCCCAACCCGGTCGCGACACTGACCACCAGCATCGGCTCCTGGGTCAGCGCCTGGTCCAGGGTATCCGCGCCCGCGGCCAGCCGCCTCAGGCTCCAACCCTTCCCGCGAGCCATCGTCTCCAGCGCCGCCTGCGCCGCCAGATGGGCCGGGTTCACATCATCGGAGGAGGTCAGGAGGAGGACGCGTGGTACGGCGGGTGCGGTGGGAGCCGGGGTGACACTCGGTACGCTGGCGATTTCGGGGGAGGGTGAAGCTGCGGGCTCGCGTCCGGTCGCCGTGCACGCCGTGAGGGCAATTGCGACCGCAACCCCGGCCAGCGCGGCCGCGCGCGGCGCGCGCCTACTCCTCGTCATCCTCGTCCTCGGAGCCCTGGTTGCCCTCGTCGCCGTAATCGATCACCTCGCGCGGTTGAGCCCCCGGCTGCGGCGGGCCGATGATGCCACGCTCCTCGAGCGCATCCATCATGCGCGCCGCGCGCGTGTAGCCAATGCGGAAGTGGCGCTGCAAGCGCGTGGTGGAGGCCTTGCGCCACTGGCGGACGATGTGGATGGCCTTTTCCAGCAGCGCGTCCTCGCCCTCGCCCCTGGCGGGTGTCTCATCCCACAAGGGCGCCTGCTCCAGATGCGCGTCCGCGGGAAAAGCGCTCGGCGCGCGATCGACGGCCGGACCGTCTTCCGCCTCGGGCGCGAACTCGCGCCGCGCTTCAGCGAGCTGCGCCTGGCGCGCCTGGTTGGATGAGCGCCAATAATTGACCAGATGAACCAGCTCGGCCTCCGAAACGTACGCGCCTTGGAGGCGCACCGGCGCCGGCGAGTCGGGCGCCTGGAACAGCATGTCGCCGCGGCCGAGCAGCCGCTCGGCACCCGGCTGGTCGAGCACCACCCGGCTGTCGACCATCGAGGCCACGGCGAATGAGATGCGCGCCGGGAAGTTGGCTTTGATCAGGCCGGTCAGCACGTCCACCGACGGGCGCTGGGTCGCAATGACCAGATGAATGCCGGTCGCGCGCGAAAGTTGTGCCAGGCGGGTGAGGATGCGCTCGGTTTCATCCGGCGCCATCAGCATCAGGTCGGCCAACTCATCGATCACCACCACCCAGGAGGGCAAGCGCTTCTCGCCCAGGTCGGCGGCTTTCGAGTTGAAGTCGTCCAGGTTGCGCGCGCCTACCTTCGCGAAGCGCCGGTAGCGTTCGTCCATTTCGCGCGTGACCCATTGCAGCGCCGCCACCACCCGTTCGAGTTCGACGATCACCGGCGCGAGCAGATGCGGGATGCCGTTGTAGGAGGTCAGTTCCACGCGCTTCGGGTCGACCATCAGGAAGCGCAGTGTGTCGGGCGTGTTATGCAATAGGAAGCAGCTGATGAGCGCGTTGACACACACCGACTTCCCCGAACCGGTCGTGCCGGCAATCAGCAGGTGCGGCATGGTCGCCAAGTCGCCCACCACCGGATGTCCCGATACGTCCTGACCGAGGGCAAAGCGCAGCGGCGAGCTCTTCTTGTGGAAGGCCTCCGATTCGACAACGTCGCGCAGGCTCACCAGCGAGATCTCGTTGTTGGGCACCTCGATCCCTACGTATCCCTTGCCCGGCACCGGAGTCTGCAGGCGGATGGAAGGCGCGGCCAGCGCCAGTGCCAAGTCGTCGGCCAGTGCCCCGATCTTGCTCACCTTCACCCGAGTGCGTTTGCCGCCGCGCACCTCGACAAAATCGGGTTCGACGCCGAATTCGGTGATGGTCGGGCCGCGATTGACCTCGACCACGCGCACCGGAGCGCCGAAGGAAGCCAGCGTTTCCTCGATCAGCCGCGCGCGCTGGCGGTCGAAATCGTCGCTGGCGGAAGCCTCCACACCCGGATTGAGCATCTGCGTCACGTCCGGTAGATTCCACGGAGGTAGTTCCGGCACGCCGATGATGCGTGAGGGGAGGTCGGGCGCAGGCGGCTGGGCCGGTCGGGCTTCAAGTGGTTTGGCGGGAGACTCCTCCGCCCGGGCCGACGCCGCAAGCGGAGGGTGTACCTCAGGAGTTGCCGCAAGCGTTGCGCGCGACGGCGCCGACGGCGAAGGCGAGGACGACGAGGGCTGCGACATTCGCTCGCGCAACCCGGAAGTGCGTACCCCAGTCCAGCGGCCTGCTCGAGCCAGGGCGCGCAAAATATCCGTCAGCGAGATACGCAGCGTAAGGATCAGCCCGACCAGGAACCAAGCCACCAAGACGAAGATCGTCCCCGGCCAATCGAAGAGTCGTAGCAACGCCACGAGCAGCAATGCGCCGGCGTATCCGCCGCCTCGCCCGGCCTCGGCATGCTCCAGGAAAGTCGCGGTGCCGAACGCATCGAGCACGGCGTGGAAGACAGTCAGGAGATTGAAGTAGAGCAGCACCGCACCCAGCACACGGCCTGTTCCCGGATGCGGCAGGGAGTCCCGGAACTGGCGCAGGATGAGCCACGCGCCGAGCGCCGCGACAACCAGCGGGACGATGTAGGCCCCCCAACCGAAGCCCTGACGAATGAGAAAGGTCAGCTTGTAGGTGAGCGACCCCGGCGTGGCGGCAATCAGCCCGAGCAGCGCGAAGCCGCCCAGTGCGACCAGGACGAAACCGAGGATGTCCAGGCGGCGGTCGAGAGCCGAAGCGCTGCCGGGTGAGCTGCCTCGCGATGGTGAAGCGCCTCGGCGCGAGGGCGCCGAAGTGCGCTTGGCCTTGCCACGATTGGAAGATGTGCCCACTGGGGGTCAGGGTCCGAAGGACGTCTCGTGCGTCTTGAGGCGGCAGATTATAGCACAGCGATCATGCCCGTCCGCGGCATTCGCTGGCGATGCTGGGCAGGCTGCGCGGCCAGGCCGCGTTGTATCTTCGCGCGAGTCGCCATGCTACAATAATCGCGTCGCCGGATGAGCAGCGCGCCGCGGGCATCGCCCCCTCGGCCCTTCGAACCTGCGGCGCGATGGATGCCCGACCTCACGGATTGGCCACGCTCATGATGCCGCAACCCTCTCCGTCCACGCTCATCGACACCGCTTACCTCTTGCGCGCGCTTAGCCCGCAAGAGCGCGCGGAGGTTGGCCGCTTCTTCGTCGAAGAACATGTGGCGGGCGGCGAGATCATTCTCGAGGCGGGGCAGCCGGGCGTGGGCCTGTGCCTGATCGCCAGCGGTGCGGTGCGAGTGATGGGGCCGCCGCGCAAAGCTCGCCGCAGCATGTTGCTCGGCGAGGGCGACCACTTGGGTGAGGCGGCGCTCATGCGCCAGGCAGAGCCCTTCACAGCCGTTGCCGAATCGCCGGTAACGCTGCTGCGTCTGCCCACGGCCCATTCTGCCTCACTGCTTACGCGTGCCACGTACTTGCGGCCCAGCGTGCGGCTGGCCTTGGCTAGCCGCCGGCTGGCGCTCAGCCAGGATTGGGAATGGCGTGGCGCCGAAGAAGCCATCCACCTGGTCACACGCCGGTCGAAGACCGTGCTGGCCCTCTCGCTCATCCTGCCCTCGGCGATTGCCGTGCTCAGCCTGGGCGCGCTGGCCATGATGTTGCTTTGGCAAGATGCTCCGGCGTTGTTGCCGCTGCCGTTGGCCGGGCTGGGTGTAGCCCTGCTCAGCGGCGGCTGGGCCGTGTGGGATTGGCTCAACGACCTCTTCCTGGCGACCAATCAGCGCCTGATCGTCATCGAGAGATTGCCGCTTATATATGAAGACCGCACCGAAGCCCCGCTGCGCACGCTGCTCTCGGTCGAGGTGGACTCCTCGGCCATCAAGCACTGGCTGGGTTTTGGCAGCGTGGTGGCGCGCACCTTTACCCGGCCCGTGATCCTGCCTGATGTGCCGGAGCCTTACCGCCTGGCGCAATGGATCGAGGCGCTGGGCGATCAATTGCGCGCACGCCAGGAGCGAATGCAGCGGGCGGAGATCGAATCGGCCATCGGCCAGCGTTTGGATCCCTCGCTTTCCGAAAGCGAGACCGCCGGGCAAGCTGCTGCGGCTGGCAAATCCGGCGCGAAGGGGTTGGGCATGCGGGTCGAGGTAGGCGATCGCATCATCTACCGCAAGGACGCGTACTTCCTGGTCAACGATTTGGCCATGCCGCTCGCGGTGCTGGTGGTGGGCGGCGTGCTGCTCGTGCTGCAAGCCTCCGGCTCGCTGCCCTTTGCAGGTTGGATCCCCTGGCTGGTCGCCGGCGCACTTCTGGCGGCCGGCCTCGGCTGGGGTGCTTACGAAGTGATCGACTGGGCCAATGATCTCTATATGGTCACGCCCGACCAGATCATCGCCCTCCATCGCACGCCCCTCGGCCGCGAAGACCGCCGCGCCGCCTCGCTCGGAAATATCCTCAGCCTGGAGTATGACCGCCCCGGCCTGATGGCGCGCTTGATGAACTTCGGCAACGTCGTCGTCACCGTGGGCAACGTTTCGTTCGTCTTCGACCGCGTGCACGATCCGGTCGGGGTCCAAGAAGATATCTACCGGCGCATGGAGGCGCATCGCGTGCGGCGCGAACAGAAGGACCGTCAGACGCGCGGCGAAGAAATCGCCGAGTGGCTGGATGCGTATCATCACGTGACGCAGAAAAAGCCGAACCCACCGGGTGGGAGAGAATAGGTATGGCTGTGCGCGAAATCCTGACCGCGGCCCACCCCGCACTGCGCAAGAAGGCGCGCCGGGTGGGTGAGCTAACGCCGGCGCTGGATAAGCTCATCGACGACATGATCGAGACCATGCGCGAGGCGCCCGGGGTCGGCCTGGCCGCGCCGCAGGTGGGCGTGAGCCAGCGCGTGATTGTGGTCGAGTATGGCGAGAACGAGGAACAGGAGCAGCCGGTCTCAGGCGATAAGACTCCTGCGCCGCGCAAACTGTTCGTCGTGATCAACCCCGAACTCGTGCGGCCAAGCATCGAAACGGTGACAGCCACCGAGGGCTGCCTTTCGGTGCCCAGTTACGCCGGCGAGGTGGAGCGCTTTGTCGAGATCTCGGTGAAGGGCCTCAACCGCCGCGGCTCGCCGTTGCGCCTGCGCGCCCGCGGCTGGCTGGCGCGCATCTTCCAGCACGAAGTGGACCATCTCGACGGCGTGCTGTACACCGACCGCGCGCAGCGGGTGTGGGCGTTGGAACACGAAGAGACACTCGATAACGTGTGAGGCCAGGGCAATCCGGTCCGGTTCGTTGTCCCCGCTTGCTCTAGCAAGATGTGGCCACCTCCACCTCACCCCCTACCCCCTCTCCGCCGGGAGGCCGCCTTCGACAGGCCGGTGTCTGGCGGAGAGAGGGTGAGGGAATCAAGGAGACGGGGGCCGAAGGCCCCCGTCTCCTTTAAGGAATCCTTACCCCTCCCCCGCATCGATTGACCTTGCCCCGATTCAGTGGACACTAAACATGGGCGAGCTGAGCCGGTGCTCAAACTCGGCTGGGCTGAGGTAGCCCAGGCTGGAGTGAAGACGTTGACGGTTGTACCAAAGCTCAATGAACTCGAAGATATGTCGCCTGGCTTGATCTCGGGTGGCAAATCGTTGCCTGGCACACTTGCCTTGGAGCGTCCCGAAGAAGCTTTCGATCACGGCGTTGTCATAGCAGCTTCCGACACCACTCATGCTCACGCGGGCCTTGATCCGGGCCAGGCAATCCTGATAGGCCAGGCTAGCATACTGGGTTCCACGATCGGAATGATGCAGCAACCCATCGCTGGGACGTCGGCGCCCAATCGCCATCTGCAGCGCATCTCCGACCAGGCTGCTCTCCATGTGGTCAGCCATCGACCACCCGACAACTCTCCGGCTGAACAGGTCCAAGACGGCGGCCAGATACAGCCAGCCCTCACGCGTGTCGATGTAAGTGATGTCCGCAACCCACTTCTGGTTCGGTCTCTCCGCCCGGAAGTCCTGGGCTAGCAGGTTCGGCCTGGCAGGCGTCTCGGCATGCCCCTGGGTTCTGGCCGGCCGGCGTCGATGCGGCGGAACAGCCACAATCCCGCCCAAACGCATCAAGCGCGCCACCCGGTGACGGCCACAGGCCACCCCA
>Ga0315277_10000638_pt1 | contig 54842 bp, 54 predicted proteins | sample YL17G05_15_MG_FD_203695 | JGI IMG/M metagenome (GOLD analysis project Ga0315277, IMG submission 203695) | Sediment microbial communities from Yellowstone Lake, YNP, Wyoming, USA - YL17G05_15 | ecosystem: Environmental > Aquatic > Freshwater > Lake > Sediment | place: USA: Wyoming | collected... | reverse complement strand
GGATGAGGACAAAGCCCAAGAGGTCAACCCAGGCCCAGGAGAGGAGCAAGGCACCTGGGTTAGCGGCTGCAAGAGAGGCGACGCCTGCGAGGGTCATCAGGTAGGCCGCCGCACGCGCCGTCCGGCGTCCCGCCGGACGATCGAGCCCGCTCCCCTGAAGTGCGGTCAGCAGAGCGAGCAGGGCAAATGCCAACGCGCGCCCACCATCATCCAGGATGAAGCGCAACGGTTCCTGCGCGAGCGAGACGGGCAGCCACACCAGGCTGACCTCCGCCGAGAGGGGCAGCGGCAGCGCGAGCAGGAGAAGGCTGATGAGCGGGGAGGCCGAAGCCAGAATGCGTGCCAGACGCCGACGGGGCGCCACGAACAGCGAGGCCAGTGCGCCCACGGTGAGCAGCGCCGCGAGAATTACCAGCAGCAAGGGAGGGCTCCTTTGCGAGGCATCATTCTAGCACAGCGGTATCACACGCGGCCGCGCAGGAGGCGCAATCCGTGCAGACCCCAGTGGAGAATCCGCTGCGGAATGAGCGGCAGGGCGTGGCGCATCACGTCGCGCTGCGCAGCCGCCAAGCGCTGCGCCTCGGTGCCTGTTGCGGGTGCAGCAGCACCATATCGTTCGCGGGTGTAGTGGCGAGCGATGAGATCGAGTGACGGCGCGAGCTCGGGGAGACGCTGTTTGAGCCGTGCGACATGTTCCAGCGGGGTGAGATGCGGCCCACGCTCGAGGTTGTGCCAATCGCTCAAGCGGCGTGTCCAGACATAGGCCCGTTCGGCAGTGGTGAGCGGGGAGCGCTCGAGAGTGCTTTCCGGCTCGAGCAGCCCGTCATGCGTCAACCCCCGGGTGGGGGTTTTCTCGCTTGTCCGCCGCATGCGCGCGAAGATGTGCTGCACAGCGCGCAGCGGAGAATCACCGCGCATGAACATAATGGTTCCCCAGGCTGCGGCCAGCACCAGGAGCACTGCGGATACGGCCAGTACGATCAGGCCGATGGGGAAGCGCGCGCGCCCGCTGCCGCCCTGGCCCAGTTCCTGCCCTTCCGGGATGTTCCCGAGGCGCGGGCTGCGCGGATCCTCGATCGCGCCCGCATCGGGTGCGGGGGTGGGTTCGGGTGTGGCCACCCACACGGCCGGGCGCACCAATTCCGGCTCGGAAGGCGTGGGCTCGAACTCCACCCACCCCAGATCCGGGAAGTAGACTTCCGGCCAGGCATGCGCTGCGCTCTCACGTACGACAAAAGTGCGGCCGCTGTCATCGGCCTCGCCCTGCGAAAAGCCGACGGCCAATCGCGCCGGAATGCCCAACGCCCGCAGCAGAACAACTTCCGCCGAGGCGTAGTAGTTGCAATAGCCGCGCGGCGAATCGAAGAGGACCCAGTCGACCGGGTCGCTGCCGACCGGCGGCGGAGAGATATTCACTTCGTATTCGATGCTCTCGCGCAAGTAGCGTGTCACCGCCTCCGCTTTGTCATAGGCCGTGGGTAGATCGCCGGCGATGCGGTAGGCAAGGTCACGCGTGCGCACGGTGATGCTCGCTGGAAGCTGCAAATAGTGATCCTGAATCCAGCGCGAATAGGTCTGGCCGGCCGCGCGCAGCGAGCTCTGGTCGACGGGCAGCATGGCCGAGCGCTCCAGGTAGCGTGTTCCGTTGGGAAGCAACGCCTTGGCGCGTGCGCTGGCCACACTCAATCCGTCGGGGTCGCTCTCGATCCACAGCGGACGGTCAACCCACACCGGTTCCGATATCAGATACAGACGAGAGATGGAAGGCGAGAGCACCGTGAAGCGCGCTTCCACTGGGAGGCGCCCGGTCGCGTGTTCCGGCCGGAGTGAGTCGTCGCGCGGATCGAAGCTTCGCCCGAGGCTGGCCACGAGCTGCCAGCGGCTGTCCTCATAATGATCGTAAGCTGCCGCGCGCCAGTAGAACCGGCCGGCCTCCGGGGCACGCGAGGTGGTCACCTCGAACACAGGTGCCGGACTCAGATCCACCGCTCCGCCCAGGGCCAACGACTGACCGTAGTAGTCGCCAGGTCCCGGCCCGGCGGCTTGCAGTTCACCGAACAGGCGGGTGAAGGATTCGCGCGCCGCGTCCCAGGTGTCTCCCCAGCGCGGATCGTGCTCCAGCGTTTGCAGCGCCCCGCGCCCCGCGGCGCTCCAGGCCAGCACCAACACCAGTAGCGTGGTCAGCAGCCCCATGCGGGAGAACTCGTAGCTCACTTCCCCGGTGAAATTGACCGCATGCGATTGCCAATCCTCCGTTTGCTCGTGCAGCGAGAAGCGCGCCAAGAGCAGCAGACCGAATAAGAGATAGAGCGCGAGGTAGACACGCTGATTGACCTGCCCGCTGTAGAAGTAGGCTACAGCCAGGACACCGAGGCCGGTGGGTAGAAAAGCCGCCCAGAAGCGGCCCAGGCGAAAGGCCGACCAGGCCGCGAGGCTGGCAAGTATCCAGGTGGCCCACAGGATGGCCAGGGTGAAGATGAGCAGGTCGTTGTTGGGTGCGCCGGTGTATAGCCTGCGGAAGAATTCCGCCAGGCGTGCGAGCGACAGCCAGGTGCGCAGGTGCATACCCAGCCATATTCCGGCCGGCTGTCCACTCAACTGAGATTCCTGGAACAGGGCCCAGAAAACGAAGGCTAGGCCGTAGCCTGCGACCACCAGGGCGCTGGCGCGCGGACGCAGGCGGCTGTGTGCAAGTATCCAGCCAAGGAGCCCGGCGGCGAATGCGGCGGCGGGCACGCGCCCTAAGCCGGGAGCCCAATGCGTGGCCGCCAAGGCATAACCGGCGGTGAGCAGCATGCCCAGCACAAGAAAGAGACTCCAACGATCGCTTCGTGGGGGGCGCATTCGAGGTCTCTGCAAGAAAAGTGTACCCTTTATAGCAATTGGATTGCAAGAAGGATCGCACACATCCGAGAAAAACGCTCGACTATAATGGGTGCATGCCTTCCCTGCAGGCGCGGGCGCGGCGAATCAGCCATCGGCTGCGCACGATGTACGGCGAGGCGACCGGGCGCGAGAGGTTGCCGGCGCTGGATGAGTTGGTGTGCACGATTCTTTCGCAGAACACCAACGACGCGAACCGCGACCGGGCCTTTTGCGCGTTGAAGGAAGCCTTGCCCACCTGGGACGCGGTGCGCGATGCACCGCTCCGCGAGGTGATACGAGCCATCCGACCGGCCGGGCTGGCCCAGCAGAAGGGGCCGCGCATCCAGGAGGCCTTGCGCCGGATCACGAACGAGCGCGGCCGGCTGGACCTGGAGTTCCTCCAGGCGCGGCCGGCGGAAGAGGCCCGCAAGTGGTTGCGCAGCTTGCCGGGCGTGGGGCCGAAGACGGCCTCCATCGTCATGCTTTTCGCGCTGGGTCATGCGGCCTTTCCGGTGGATACGCACATTTACCGCGTGACCCAACGCTTGGGCCTGCGGCCGCTGCACCAGTCGTACGAGGCAGCCCACGTTCACCTGGCGCGGCTCTTTGAGCCGCAGTGGTACGCCGCGGACCATCTCAACCTGATCCGGCTCGGGCGCGAAGTGTGCCAGGCTCGCCGCCCGAAATGCACGGAATGTCCATTGCGCCGCATGTGCCCGGTAGGCCGGGCCACAATTCGGCGCGCGAGGCAAGCATGAATCAGACAGCACTTCCAGCTTCGGTCGATGCGGTCAAGCAGTCGCTGGAGAAACTCCAGGCGCGCCTGGCCAAGACCGACTCGCTGCAGCCACTCATGGCGCAGACCCTGCAGCAGTTGAATACGTTGGGCGACGACCTGGCGCGGGCCGATGAGCAATCGCGCCTGCTCACGCTCTATCGCGTATCACAGGCCCTCGGCTCCTCGCTGTTGCTCGACGATTCGCTGACTCAGGTGATGGACGCGGTGGTGCAGCTCACCGGCGCGGAACGCGGCTGCATCATGCTTATCGACGAGGTGGGCGGCACGCTCAACCTGCGCGCCGCACGAAACCTGGACCGGCTGAACCTCGGCCAGAAGGAAATGGAGTACAGCCGCACGGTGGTCGAAACCGTGGCGCGCACCGGTATGCCGGTGCTCACCACCAATGCCCAGACCGACCCGCGCTTCTCTAACCAGCGCTCCGTCAAGCGCTACGCCCTGCGGTCGATTTTGTGTGTGCCGCTCAAGGTCAAGGAACACGTGCTGGGCGTCATTTACTGCGACAACCGCGTGCGGGCAGGGCTCTTTACCTCGCGCGATCTGGAACTGCTCTCGACGCTGGCCACGCAGGCCGCCACCGCCATCGAGAACGCGCGCCTGTACACGCTGACCGACCAGGCCCTGCAAGCGCGAGTGGAGGAGCTCGAGCGGCTGCAACAGGTGGATCGGCAACTGAACGCCACCCTCGAGCCGCAGCGCGTGGCCGATACATTGCTCGAGTGGGCGCTGCAGATTACCCATGCCTCGCAAGGCTGGGTGGCGGTGCGCATGGATGAGGAGACCGGCCTGCACATTGCCGCCTCGCGCGGTTGGGCAGAGGGCGAAGGCCCCTCCTTCCCCAACAACGGCGACCCGCTGGCGCATGCCCTGGAGAACAAACGACTGAGCGCACGCCCGGCCAGCGTCAAATCGTCGGCCGCGCTGCTCACGCCGGTGATGCGCGAGGGCAGCGTGATCGGCGCGGTGTATGTCAGCCGGCCGATGCCCAGCTTTTTGCCCAGCGAACAGGAGGCGCTCAGCCGCCTGGTGGATCATGCCGCCACGGCTCTCGAAAACACCCGCCTGTTCCAGGCCGTGCGCCGCGCGGATGAGGCCAAGTCGCAGTTCGTCTCGATTGTCTCGCATGAACTTAAGGTGCCCATGACCTCGGTGCGCGGCTACGCCGATCTGCTGCGCAAGGGGTCGGCCGGCCCTGTCACCGACCGCCAGCTCGAATTCCTGGATACGATCCAGAAGAATGTCGATCGCATGGCGGCGCTGGTCTCGGACCTGCTCGACCTCTCGAGCATTGAGAGCGGCCGTCTGCGCATGGAACTCGGCCCGCTCTCGCTGGGGCGCTACTTGCAGGAAACGCTGGCCAGCATGGAACCTAACTTTGCACTGCGTCAGCAGCAGGTGGAGGCTGCCATCCCCTCCGATCTGCCGGCCGTGCGCGCCGACCGCAATCGCCTGATGCAGATCATCACCAACTTGCTGAGCAATGCCAACAAATACACTCCCTCCGGCGGTAGCATCTCGGTGCGGGCGCAGCGCGAAGGCGACCGGGTGCGCATCCTGATTCAAGACACGGGCATCGGCATGACCCGCGAAGAACAGGAGCGCCTGTTCAGCCAGTTCTTCCGCGGCGAATCGGCTGCCGTACGCGATCAGCCCGGATGGGGGCTGGGGCTGCACCTCACCAAACGCTTGGTCGAATTGCAGGGGGGCACCATTGGGGCCACCAGCGAACCGGGCAAAGGGAGTATCTTCTGGTTCACACTGCCGGCGGCCAGTGAGGCCCGCGCTGCGGTGTGATCCGCAGCCACGCCCGACCAGCAACCCTCGTGCCAATATCGAATAGAATACACAAGCACGCGGATCGTTGTGATTCGTGCGCACCGCGTGCCGGGGGACGACGGGCATGCCAACCACACTCACCTGGCTGGGACACGCCGCATTCCTGATTGAGAGCAGCGGCAAAGTTGTGCTGGTGGATCCGTACCTGGATGACAATCCCTCGGCCAGCGTGCGTGCCGATCAGGTCACGCCGGACTACATTCTCGTATCGCATGGCCATAGTGACCATTTGGGCGACACCCTGGCCATTGCCCGCCGCACCGGCGCGCTGGTGGTGAGCAACGCCGAGATCATCACCTGGCTGAAGAACCAGCAGGTGGCCGGACACGCGCTGCACATCGGCGGTGGGCACCGCTTCCCATTTGGCCACCTCAAACTGACGCCCGCCTTGCACGGTTCGATGCTGCCGGACGGATCGGACGGCGGGCACGCGGCCGGGTTTCTTCTAACCACGGCGGACGGCAAGAAGATCTATCTTGCGGCGGACACCGGGCTCTTTGGCGACATGCGCCTGATCGGCGAGGAGGGGATCGACCTGGCGGCACTGCCGATCGGCGACAACTACACCATGGGGCCGGAGGATGCCCTGCGCGCCGTGAAATTCATTGCCCCGCGGCTTGTCATCCCCATTCACTACAACACGTTCGACCTCATCAAGCAAGACGCGCACGCGTGGGCCGCCCGTGTCGAAAGTGAGACGGGCGTGGCGGTGCGTGTCCTCAGCCCGGGCCAATCACTGCAGATCTGAGCCCTCCCCATCATGGATGCCCTGATCCAGTCAACCACTATGCTGCTGGGTCTCAACCTCAACGCCGACCAGCGGCGCAAGGTCGAGCGCTACTCCGAAGAACTGGTGCGCTGGAATCAACGCGCCAACCTCACCGCCATCACCGACCCGGGCGAAGTCGCGACCAAGCACTTCCTGGATTCGTTCTCTTGTTGGCAAGCCCTGTCGGCTGCTTCACCGCGGCGCGTGATCGATGTCGGCACGGGTGCCGGCTTCCCGGGTCTGGCGCTCAAGATTCTCATCCCCGGGCTGGAAGTCACATTGGTCGAGGCCACCGGCAAGAAGGCGGAGTTCTGCCGGCACGTCGTTCAGACTCTGGACTTGCGCCAGGTGCAGGTTGTCCACGGACGAGCCGAGGATGTGGCCCACGACCCTGCCCATCGCGAGCAGTACGATGGCTCGCTGGCGCGGGCCGTTGCCGAATTGCCGACGCTGGCGGAGTACCTGCTGCCCTTCACCCGCATCGGCGGGTTGGCCGTGGCGCAGAAGGGCGAGAGCGGGCCCTCGGAGGCCCACGCCGCATCCGGGGCGATGCGCCTGCTGGGTGGCACATTGCGAAAGATGATCCCGGTGGAATTGCCGGGTGTGGCTGAGACGCGCTACCTGGTGGTAATGGAAAAGGTGGCCTCAACCCCCGAGCGATATCCGCGCCGCGCGGGCATTCCCGGCAAGCGGCCGCTGCTGTGACGTGTTGTCTGGCGCATCGAAGCGCACAACAGACACGGCACCAGTCACTCTGGGCGGAGCGTTCCGGCCTCGAGGCGCCAGGTGAGTGTCTGGCTGCGGAATGTGGCCGGCAGCATCTCTGGGTCGGTCGTGGTGAGCAGGGCTTGCTCGGCTGAACCGAGATGCTCGAGCAGATCCGCGCGCCGAGTCCGGTCCAGCTCCGAGAGCACCTCGTCCAGAAGTAAGACCGGCCACTCGCCGACGCGCGCGCGCATCCATTCCACCTCGGCTAGTTTGAGAGCCAAGAGCCCCGTGCGAGCCTGCCCACGCGAGCCGTATGTTCCCAGGTCGATTCCGTTGATGAGCAAGCGCCATTCGTCACGGTGCGGTCCGTACAAGGTGGTCCCGCGGGCGATCGAATCGCCGCGCGACTCACGCAGGCGCTGGGCAAACAGCTGGCGATAATCTTCGAGGGCGAAACGCCCGCGGTCTACGGCCACGGGCAGCGGCAGCTCGCGCTGCAGCGCCCCATTGCCTCGATCCGCCTCGGGCGCGGCCGGGTCGACCGACGGCTGATAGGTGAGCTGCAACACCTCCGTCTGGCGGGTCAGCCGGCGATGCACCGGTTGTGCGGAGCGTTCGAGTTCAGCCAGGGCCAAGCCTCGGGCGAGGCTGATCATGGCGCCGCTGGCCGCCATCTGCTCATCCCAGAAATCGAGCTGCCCGGCCTCTCCACCGCTCTCCTGAAGCTGGCGGAGCAGCGCGTTGCGTTGGGTGAGGGCGCGCTGATAGTCACTCAGCGCGGCGACGTAATGTGCATCCACTTGCGCGAGTAGTTCATCCACATGCCGGCGCCGCTCAGCCGGTGCGCCTTCAACCACCCGCAAATCTTGAGGCAGAAACAACACCGCGTTGAAGTGCACCGCTAGCTCGGCAGGCTTGCGGCGCACGCCGTTGATCAGCACTTCTTTGCGGAAGCGCACCTCACCCCCGGCGATCGGCTCGAAGACCAGGCGCACTTCGAGACGCAGCGGCCCGCGCCGATTGTGGATTTCGGCCACCAGGCGCGCCACGGGCTGCGCCTCGCGCAGGGCAAGAAAATTGATCATTTGCCGGTCGGAATCGGCGAAGGGCGAGGCGGCGCTGGTGAAGAGGTAGAGCGCTTCCAGCAGCGAAGTCTTGCCTTGCGCGTTGGCGCCGGCCAGAATCAGCGCGCCGGCGGGAAACGGGGTCTCCAGGCGGACGAAGTTGCGGAAGTTGGTCAGGCTGAGATGATCGACGCGCATGTGCGCTCTATGAATGGGCAGGCGCGGCCCGAGGGGTCGGGGCGCCTCGGCCGGCTCAGTGCTTAGCGCGCTGAAACGACGGCATCTGCCAGGTGCATCGCCGCCAGCATTTCGTCATTACTGGCGAACTTGAACTCCTCCAGCCCGCGGCCCTGCGCCTCGAGTTGCTCGGCCGCCTCCAGCCGCGTCAGGTCGTCCTTGCGCACAAAGGCTTTGGGCATCGCCGTCAAGCGTGCCTCGAGGGCGATAAGGTCCGGCTGGGCAGTCGGCGGAAGGGTCTGCAGGTATTGCAGCATCGCCCGCGCGCCGTTAACCCCGTCTTTGCGGGCGATTCCCACCAGCCCGGTGCTGGCCTCGCGCGACCAACCGGCCACAAATACGTCTTCGATGATCCGGCTATGCTGCGGGTCGAAGACTTCGTACGAATTGCCTTCCAGCGGGTAGCGCGGGGCGGGTGCCTTAACAAAGGAGGTGCCCTGCACCGGCAGCCCGAAAGCCTCGTCCACCTTGTCACCGATTGCGAACACAATGGAGTCGAGGGGGATCACGCGCGACGTACCCAGACTCTTGGCTTTGGTGTCGCTGCCGGAACGGACCAGCGTCGTGTCGTCCACCCTGACGCCTGTCATGCGCCCGGAGTCATCGGCCAGGATTGCGCTGGGCGACGCAAGGAATTCAAAGCGCATGCGTGTCGTGGAAACCGGGGCCTGGGCTTTGGGCAGCGCCGCGAGCAGAAAGGCATGAGCCTGTTCGGGGTCCTGGCCGATCGCCCGCATCATCGGAGCCACACGCGCCATCTCGGCCTGCAGCACGGTCTGATCGAGGTTGGCCACGATCGGCTCGAATTCCTTGCGGTCGAATTTGACTTCCGCCGGGCCGCGGCGCACAATGGCGACCGCCTCGGCCACTTGGCGCTTGCGCACCAGCCAGTTCATGATGTCGGCCATTACGTTGCCGGCGCCCACCACGCCCACCCGCTGCCCCACGTCGAATTCACGCGAGCTGAAGGGCGGCAATCGGTTGTAGTGGTAGACCAAGTCCTTGGCGTGGAAAACGCCGCGCGCTTCTTCACCCGGCAGGCCGAGTTTCTTGGTGCCCTGCGCGCCCACGGTCACCAGCATCGCGCTGAAGCCAAGGTCACGCAGCGCCTCCAGGCTGAGGTCGGCCTGTGCGCCCACGGTGAGATGACCGATGTAATCGATGAGCGGCAGGGCCAAGATTTGGCGGAACTGCGCACGCAGACCCTCCTTCATGTGATGCTTGTCGGGATAGATACCGTACTCCGCCAGGCCGCCCGGCTTGATATCGCGATTGAAGACTACGACGCGTACGTTGTTGAGGGCCAGTTCGCGCGCGGCGAACAGGCCCGCAGGGCCTGCGCCGATAACGGCGACCAGGTGCGTCGGTTGGCTGTCTGCCACGTTCTCCTCCAGGATGAGGAGGCGGCCCTGCGGCCGCCACCGATGTATGCCAATTTCGTTCTTAGGAGTGCGCGGCGATTATACCTTACGCGTATTGCGCAACGCGATGCTCGACGCGCAAGTGCAGAATGAATCTATCAAGAGCGGAAGGCGCGGTCGGAGGCGAGCCCGTCAGCCCACCGGCTGCGTCGGTGCGTCGGGCGATGGCGGTGGATGGTGCCGCGGATAAAACATGGACAGCCCGATGAGGGTGAGCAACACGCCCACCAGCAGGCCGCCCGATTGCAACAACCCGAAGTGCGGCGGGCGTGGCAAGGGCTCGCTGCCCAAGCCGATCAGATCTGCCACACTCGAGAATGCCGCCAGCACGTAGCCAGTCGCCATTAAGCGGCCGCCGATGTCCTGGACCAGGCTGAGGGCTTCCCCATTGCGTCGCTGCAGGGCTGCGACGACGTAGGACACGAGAACAATCAGACCCAACCCAAGCAGGAAGACGATCGCCTGAACGTAGCCGATCACTCGGCTGCGGTCCAGCCCGAAAGTCGCTGGGTTAACGCCGAGGAGGAAAAGGAACAAACCGACGATGTCCGCGAGCACCAGTCGTCGGGTCCAGTTCCGGCGGCGAGCCTCACTTACAGCCACGCAACTCTCCTTGCGCCGGGCCCGTTGGAGCGCGGGGCGCACAGCGCGCTTCATTATGACTCATTCTTTGCCCATCGGCGAGCGGCGCAGCTAGCGCAGCGCGCGGCGCAGCAGGTTCAGCCAGTTGCCGCCGAAGATACCTTGCACCTCGAGCGGGCTATAGCCGCGCTGCTCGAGGCCGGCATGCAGGAGCTGCAAGTCGGCGATCGTGCCGATCTCGGCAGGTACCTTCTCCAAGCTCGGACCACCGTCGAAGTCCGATCCGAGCCCGACGTGGGCTGCGTTGCCAACCATCTGACAGACATGGTCGATCTGATCGAGCACGCGATCGGTCGAGACCGCCTGCTTGCCCATGGCAGGAGTCCAATCGCCGCGCAAGAATGGGTTGTAGGGGACAATGCCAATGACCGCCTGGCGCTCCGCCAGACGGGCGATGGTCTCATCGCTCAGGTGGCGGTTGGGCTTAGGGTGCTCAGGCACAAGGCGGCGTGCGTTGCTGTGGGAAGCCATCACCACCCCGCCGTATCGGTCAAGCGCGGGCAAGGCGGCCGCCTCATCCATGTGGCTGAGATCGAGAATCATGCCAAAGGATTCCATCACCTCGAGCAATTCCTGTCCGAGTTTGGTCAGGCCGCCGGGCTCGGCGGTTCCACCGCAGTAAGCATTCGATGCCCAGGCCGGGCCGATGGCGCGCACGCCGCGCCTTACCCATTCTTCGACTTCGGAGAGATCTGCAATGGCTTCGGCGCCCTCCATGAGCGGTAACAGGCCGATGGTCGGGGTGCGGGTCTCCTCCGGGCGCCAAGTGGCAAGCACGTGCTCTAAGTCCGAAAGCCCACCAATCAGCCGCAGCTGCTGGGGATGCTCGTCGACCCAGTGATGGTAGTGGTCCATCTGTGCGCTGTACATAACCCGCGCTTCGGCCGGCGTGGTGTAGGCAGGCTCCCACGGCCCCGTTTTCCAACGCTCCGGCATTGCAAACAACGTGGCGAATATCACCGCCACTCGGCCGCGAACCCACTCTGGATATCCCAGCAGCGTGTTGCCGTTCCGCGCCGGCGTCTCGTTTCCAGTTTCCAGCGAGCGGGTCTCGGCCACCGAACGCATGTATTCGCGGCCGAATGTCAGCGCGTTCCATGCCAGGTCCTCGTGGGAGTCGACGATCAACATCTCAACGCCGCGCGGCATATTATCCACCACGCGTGCCTCGCACGCTGCTCACGAGTTGCGCCCAGAAGCGGCTCTCTCCTTCAGGCGAGAAAGGCAAGTAGAGCATCAGGCGGTCGGCCGTCCCCGCGTAGCGCTCGGCGAGGGCGGCACCCAGCTCCTCCGGCGCACTCTCCACACTGAACGTGGAAACCATTTCATCCGAGATGAGTTCGCCCATCTCCGCCCATGCCCCGCGCGGAGCCAGCCGCGTGAGACGGTCGGCAATCTCGCCCCAGCCGTGCAGAGCCATGACCGGCCGATACGAACGCGTGGAGGCGTAGAAGGCAATCTGCTGCCGCACGAGCGCCTTCTCTTCGGGCGAGGTGTGGGCCAAGGCAGTCACCACCACCTGCAGCTGGGAGGCGTTCCGCCCTGCCCGTTCGCGGCCGAGCGCGAGGGCCGGGTGCAACACCTCGCGCAAGTAGCGCACTGTGTGTAGCGGATGGACGAAGAAGCCATCGGCCACCTCACCCGCCAGATGGCACAACGCTTCGTTAACCCCAGCGATGAAAACCGGAATCTCGGTGTGGGGCATCGGCGGCGGAGTGAAGAAGGGAGTCATGAGAGTCAGGCGCAGGTGCTGGCCGCGGAAGTTGAGCGGCTCGCCGGTCGCCCACGTTTTCCAGATGGCTCGCAACGCGCCGATCTGCTCGCGCAGCAAACCCGCGACCGACTCGGGCCATTGCATGCCGAAGCGGCGCACAATGTGTGCCCGCACCTGCGTGCCCAGGCCGAGGATGAAACGCCCGCCCGATTGGGCTGCGAGATCCCACGCGGTGTGTGCCAGCGTGGTCGGCGAGCGCGCGAAGCTTACGGCGATGGCCGTCCCGAAATCCACTCGCTGGGTGTGTTCCGCAACCAGGGTGAGCGGCAGAAACGGGTCGTGCTGAGTTTCGTTGGTCCACACCCCGTCAAAGCCGAGCGCCTCGGCGGCGCGCGCCGCCGCCGGTACGCGTTGCGGAAAGTCGGGCGGGAGCACCACATCAATCTTCATCGCATGCTACCTCGCACGCGGGAGGGGCTTGCCCTCAGGCGGATACGGCTGCAGTCCTTCGAAGCGGGATAGCGCCTCGCGCCAATCGGGCGGAATGGGGATCGATTGCTGCTGGTGATAGTCGTACGCGACGAGCACTGCCCGCCCGGTGGCCATCAGCCGCTTACCGGCTTCCCCTTCGAAGCGGTACTCGGTGGTCAGGCTCTTGGTGCCCAGATGCGTCGTGCGCACACCGACACGTATGGAATCGGTCATCTCAATCGGCGCCAGAAAGGTGCAGGAGGTCTCGGCCAGGATGATGCCGATTGAATCGAAGGCGCGCCGGTCCCACAATCCGAGCGAGCCTATATAGCGGACGCGCGTCTGTTCCATGTAAGTGAAGTAGCAGGCATTATTGACGTGGCCCTGCGCGTCGATATCCCCGTAACGAATCTCAATCGGGTGATAGAAGCGAAAGTCCTCAGGCGAGGACGTCTGCGGCGGAACGGACATACCTCCTCCGTCGTACAAGGGGAATGTATTGAACCCTCAGCCGCTTGGGCGGATGAAGAGAGCCGCGGCGAGGAAGGCCAAGGCTAGCAGGAGGGCCCATGGCCAGGTGCGGCGAAAGGCCCGCCGGTCATTCACGATCCTCTCGCCGCTCACCTCAACCCGCTCGACCCGCAGGTCGGGGCCGAGCAGGAGGGCCAGCAACCCACCGGCCACGAGGCCGCCTAGGTGACCCCAGTTGTCGATACCCGGTGAAAGACCCAGGACCAGGTTGATGCCCGCCACAAACAGCAGGTTCATGAGCCCGCGCCGGCCGAACTCACCCAGGGCGTGCCGGTGGCGGTAGAAGAACACCAGCAACGCACCGACCAGGCCGAAGATCGCGCTCGATGCTCCAACCGAAGCCTCGGCGGTCATCAGGAAACTCGCCAGGATCCCACCCATGCCGGCGACGAGATACACCGCCAGGAAGCGCCAGCGACCGAAGAGCGCCTCGGCTTGCGGGCCAATGACGTACAGCGCATACAGGTTAAACCCGGCGTGCAGCAGGTTGGCGTGAAGCAAGAGGGGAGTGACCAGACGCCACACCTCGCCCTGGCTGATGAGCGCATTGATCTTGGCGCCCCACGCCAGAGGCAGGTCGGTGCCCAGCAGTGAAGAGGATAATGACTGCAGCAGAAAGACCAGGCCCGTCAGGGCCAGCAACGTGTAGGTGACCGATGATTGGCGCGCCCGGCGGCGCGGCGCGGCCGGAGGCAGCACGGAAGGCGATTCGATCACAGCCTCACCTGACGCTGGTCTACCCGCGAATGTTCGGCTTCGAGGATGGCCAGGATGCTGGCGACCGCCTCGTTCAGACGATGGTCGGGGTTGACCACCACGTAATCGAATTCGCCAAGACGCTGCATCTCCTGGCGGGCTGTGGCAATGCGCAGCTTGAGCTCTTCCGGCGATTCGGTGCGACGTGCATTGAGACGAGTCTCAAGTTCCTCCTCGTTGCGCGTGGTGAGGAAGATGAGCAACGCCTGCGGGCACAAGCGGCGCACCGTTGCCGCCCCCTGTACGTCCACCCGCATGATCACGTCGTGGCCACTGGCCAGGGCCTGGCGCACCTGACTCTTGGGAATGCCCTTGTAGTCGCTGTAGACAACGGCATACTCGAGCAACTCGCCCTGGTCGATCATCTCGGCGAAGTGCTCTTTGGAGATGAACAGATAATCACGTCCTTCGACCTCCTCCTCGCGCGGCGGGCGGGTGGTGGCCGTGACCACGAAATGCAACGGCAGCCCGCGCGATTTCATCTCGCGGATGACGCTGTCTTTGCCCACGCCCGACGGGCCGGAGAGCACGATGAGCAGCGGATAGCGCGGTCGAGCGTATGGATCGTCTGGCACGTGGTCTCCTGTCGGGCGCCACCTGGCGCGGGTCGTTATAATGATAACTCAGGACATTGCGATCGTGGAACGCGCTGTGAGAGGCTGAGCATGCCCGAGTACGAGTTCCGCTGTATGGACTGCAAGCGCGTGGTTTCGCTCTACCTGACCATCGCCGAATACGGAACCGCGGCCCCCACCTGCCCGCACTGCGGCGGCGCCCAGCTGCGCCGCAAGATCGGCCGGGTGCGCATGGCGCGCTCGGAAGAGTCACGCCTCGAGACGCTCTCGGACCCGTCTTCGTGGGGCGATGTGGACGAGAACGATCCCCAATCGATGGCGCGCATGATGCGACGCATGTCCCAAGAGACTGGTGAAGAGATGGGGCCGGAGTTTGACGACGCCGTCGACCGGCTGGAGGCGGGTGAAAGCCCGGACGACGTGGAGAGCTCGATCCCCGGGTTGGGCGGCGACGGCGGCAGCGACGCCGAGGACGACTTCTAGCGCGACGCGAGCCAGGCCTCCAGCCGCTCGTGCATTTGCTGCCACACCGCCTCGGCCTCCAGGCTGGCGTCGACTACAACCCAGCGCTTGGGCTCGGCCATCACCATCTGCGCGTACCCCGCCCGCACGCGTTCGTGAAATTCGATCTGGTAGGCGTCCAGACGATTCCACTCATTGGTGCCGCGCCGCCGTGCCAGGCCCATGGCCACGGGCAAGTCGAGCAGCAGCGTCAGGTCGGGTTTCAGGCCGCCGGTTGCGAACTCGGTGATGGCATGCAAGTCTTCGAGCGGCAGCCCCTGTCCGTACCCCTGATAGGCCATCGACGAATCCGCGTAGCGGTCGCAGACCACCGTGCCCCCCGAGGCCAGGTGTCCGCGGATGACCTCATTGACGATTTGCGCTCGTGACGCCGAGTAAAGCAGCAACTCGGTGCGCGGGTGCATCGAAATATTGCCCAGGTCGTGCAGCACCCTGCGAATCTGGTCGCCGATGAACGTCCCGCCCGGCTCGCGCGTGAGCAATACCTGCCAGCCCTTTTGCCGCAGGTACTCCGCCAGGCGCGGCGCCTGAGTCGACTTCCCGCTGCCTTCCGGCCCTTCGAGTGTGATGAAGAGATTCATGGCCTATTCCCGGAAGATGCGCACCCGCCGGTGCGGTTCCTTGCCGTAGGATTGGGAGAGCAAGTTGGACTGGCGGGCCTGCTGGTGTTGCAGGCGGCGGATATACGCCGAGGCCGGCGTCAGGTCGACCGAACGCGTGCCGGTGAGCACATCCTGCACCGCGCGGCGCGTCTCCTCCATGGCCACCTCGAGCAGGCTGTCGTCGGGCGCCGCGTGGTTGAGGTCAAACAGATCGGAAAGAAAACTCTCCATCTGGCCGACGGTATTCGCGCGCAGCACATAGATCGAAATGCCGCGCCGCTCGGCATCCTCGATCAGATGCTGGCGGCGGCGGTAGTAGGCTTTGAGCGTCACCACCGCCTGCGCCTCGCCCAAGTCCGTGACCACCGTGACCGGCACATGCAGGTAGCGCGCTGCTTGCTCCAGACGGTTGCGCGCCACGCCGTAGGGATAGACCCGGATCGGTTGGCGGCGGCTGGCCGGCATGTGCGGCGGCGTGGGCGAGAAGGGCAACGCCTCACCCGCGAGGCTGGGCGGTTCGGCCGCCAGTGGCCTCTGGCGATGGGCTCCGCCCCAGGGCATGCCGCCTTCCGCGTTCGGGCTGGTGCGCGTCCGTCGGCCGGGCGGTGCCTCGATGGCCAAGGCCTCGATATGTACCTCGTTGTGCTCGTCGCGGTAGCGCAGCTGCGGCGGCAGCGGCCGCCCGCGCAGTACGGCATCCACCGCCGCCGCCACGTCCAGATGAATGGCCAGGCGCTCGCGGTCCTGAATCTCAATCAAGATGTCGAAGGTAGGCGGGGCGCGCCGCTCGAGGACGGTCTTTTGTGTTCCGCGGCGGCGGGCCTCTTCATCCGAAAGGGTGACCGACTCGATCCCGCCCACCAGGTCGGCCAGGGTAGGGTTGAGCAGGATGTTGTCGAGCGTGATGCCGTGGGCCGTGCCGATGAGCTGCACCCCGCGTTCGGCAATCGTGCGCGCCGCCGCCGCCTCCAATTCACGCCCGATCTCGTCGATGACGATCACCTCGGGGTTGTGGTTCTCCACCGCCTCGATCATCACCTCGTGCTGCAATGAGGGCTGGCGTACCTGCATGCGCCGGGCGCGTCCCACGGCAGGGTGAGGCACATCGCCGTCGCCACCGATTTCGTTGGAGGTGTCGACAATCACGACCCGCTTGGCGTCCGCCAGAATGCGGGCTGCCTCACGCAGCATGGTGGTCTTGCCAATGCCCGGGCGTCCCAGCAGCAACAGGCTCTTGCCCGAGGCGACGAGATCCTCAATGATGTCGATGGTGCCGTAGACCGCACGCCCCACGCGGCAGGTGAGCCCGACGATGTGGCCGCGCCGGTTGCGGATAGCGGAGATGCGGTGCAGCGTGCGTTCCATGCCGGCTCGGTTATCGGCATCGAACTCGCCGATGCGGCTGACGACGAAGTCGATCAACTCGCGCGTCACTTCGTGTTCGTCAAGTACCGTCTCGCCGTCGAGGTAGCGCGCCGTCGGGACTCGCCCCAGGTCAAGGATAACCTCCAAAAGTTCGTCCCAGCGGTCCACGCGATGCAGCGATTCGCTGATCGTGGATGGTAGGACATCCAGCATGGCGTTTAGATCATCGGTTATCTTGCGTTGGGTCATAGAAGGAAGCTCTCGCCGGTTGAGGGTGGGCGCCTTAGCTGTGGCCGCGGATGGGCGTGGCTCGCGTGGCACTGTGTTCGATGGCGGGTGCGCTCAGTGTACGCCGCTCACTGATCGGGACGACGATGCGCCGCACCAGAACGGCCTGTTCGCCCCAGCGCGCAAGTCCGGCCTCCGCCAGAATCGGCCCAAGCCAGTTCTGGTACGAACGCACGCAGACATAAGCCGGCCGCGCGGCGGTCGGCCGCAGGTTGGCCAAGATCGAGTGCATCGCCTCGGCCACATCGCGAGCGGCCGGGTGAAAGAACGGTTCGAGCCAGATGCCTCGTGGGCCGGATTGCACATCGATCGAACCGACGAGGTCGCTCTCCTGGAACAACACCCAGCCGCGCGCCTCGCGCGGAGCCGGTTCGACCTGCGCAATGAGCGCCGGCACCACGGCCGCATACAGGCTGCGCACCGTCAGCAGGTCACGCGCGCGCTGCGGGCGGAGCACACCGGCCGGGGGCATACTGACGGTTCGGGGCTGATCGAGCGCCCACACGGCCTGGCGGGCGTAAACTGCAAAACCTTCTTGGCGCAAGAAGCCGAAAATGGGGCTGCCCTCTTCGGCCTCGGCCAGCAGGTGTTGCGCACCCCGCCGTCCGGCCTCGCGCAGCAAACCCTCGACCAGCGAACCGCACGTGCGAGCGTCGAGGAACTGACGCGGGGCCAGGAACATCAATCGCGCCAGCGACGAGCCCTCGCCGTGCCGCAGTTGGGCATAGGCTTCCGTGCCGCGCGGGCCTTCCCATACGTACGTCCTTGCCAGTGTGCCGGGGAATAGGCTGGCCCAGAAGGCGGTCGGCAGCGAGCGCACCTCGCGGGTGAGCGCAAGACGCGTGTCGAGGCACAGCCCGTGCTCGGCGAGCCGTCGTAACCCAGCCAGGTCGTGAAGCTCGAAGGGGCGAATCATCGTCCGCCAGAGTGCCTTGGGGTGCCGTAGCTCGCGTGCGTCGCGGTCCTCACGCGCCCTGGGTGCACAGGCGCAGAAAGTAGCGGTGGAACCGATCGTCGCCGGTCAACTCGGGATGGAAAGAGGTCGCCAGCCACCGTCCCTGGCGCGCAGCGACGATCGTGCCATCTTGTAGGCGGGCCACCACTTCAACCCCGGCCCCCACCCGCTCGATGAGCGGCGCGCGAATGAAGACGGCGGGGAAGGGACCCTCCCGCCCGTCATCAACACCCGATAAGGCCGGTGCCTGCAGAAGGACCTCGAAGCTGTCGACTTGCCGGCCGAAGGCGTTGCGGCGGATGGTGATATCCATCAATTCAAGCAACGGCTGCGCGCGCCGGGCATCGCGCGAGAGCAGAATCGCTCCAGCGCAGGTTCCCCACACGGCATGCTGGCGGGCAAATGCACGCAGTGGATCGATCAGACCGAAATCTACCGCCAGCTTGCCGATGGTTGTCGATTCCCCTCCCGGGATAATCAGGCCGAGCAGCCCATCGAGGTGCGCTGCCAGGCGCACCTCGATGGGCACGACGCCGATGCGTTGCAGGACGGCGCCGTGTTCGGCAAAATCCCCTTGTAGCGCGAGCACTCCGATACGCATAGCCCTCTCACGGCCCGCCGGTGCGAGGTGCAGGCAGAGCGGCGGCTACCAACCGCGCCCGGCGATTAACTCATCTTTCGGGATGGCGCTGATCTGTCGCCCGACCATCGGCTCGCCCAAGTCGCGGCTGACCTCGGCCAGGATATGCGGCTCGCGGAAGTGAGTCACCGCTTTGACAATGGCGGCGGCGCGCTTGGCCGGATCGCCCGACTTGAAGATGCCCGAGCCGACGAACACGCCGTCCACGCCGAGCTGCATCATCAGGGCTGCATCGGCCGGAGTCGCCACGCCGCCCGCGGCGAAATTGACCACGGGCAGACGCCCCAGACTCTTGGTCTCAAGGACCCACTCGTAGGGTGCGCCGATCGATTTGGCGTAAGCCATCAACTCCTCATCGGCCATCGATTGCAGGCGCCGGATGTCGCCCAGCACGGCGCGCGCGTGGCGCACCGCCTCGACCACATCGCCCGTGCCCGCCTCGCCCTTGGTTCGGATCATGGCGGCACCTTCGCCGATGCGCCGCAAGGCTTCGCCCAGGTTGCGCGCACCGCACACGAAAGGCACACCAAACGGATGTTTAAGGATGTGGTGCTCCTCGTCGGCCGGCGTCAGGACCTCGGACTCATCAATGAAATCGACGCCGATCGCCTCCAGCACCTGGGCTTCGACGAAGTGGCCGATGCGGCATTTGGCCATGACCGGAATGGTGACGGTCTCCATGATCTGCTGGATGAGGCCCGGGTCGCTCATGCGCGCCACCCCGCCCTGGGCGCGAATGTCGGCCGGCACACGTTCCAGCGCCATCACCGCGCAGGCCCCTGCCTCTTCCGCGATGCGGGCGTGATCGGGCGTGACCACGTCCATGATCACACCGCCCTTGAGCATTTGTGCCAGCCCCTTCTTAACGGTGAAGGAGCCTCGTTCCTTGTCCATGACTATTGCTCCTGGTGCGCTTCTGCCGCCCACGCTGCGATTGAGAAGACCGAGGAGTGCCCGAGGAGAACGCGCGGAGAGGGCCGGCAGTGCAGCGCATGATGAAGTCGCGAACCTCGCTGGCTAATTCTACCACGCTGCCTCCGGCCGACTGTATAATCCACGGCATGTTGCCTGATCTGGCACTCGGCGACGTCGTGCGGATGCGCAAGCCGCATCCGTGCGGCAGCAGCGAGTGGAATGTGGTCCGCTTGGGGGCGGATATTGGTTTGACCTGTCGCGGCTGTGGACATCGCATCCTCTTGTCGCGTCGAGATCTTGCCAAGCGCATGAAGCACGGGGCGAACCGAGGTTTGCATGAACCCACGGCCTCGTAACGGATTTCCGCGTATTCTGGTTCTCTTCTCGGATACCGGCGGCGGACACCGCAGCGCGGCCGAAGCCGTTGTCGAAGCGCTTGAAGACGCCCATCCAGGCCAGGCCGCGATGGATATGGTGGATGTCTTCGTCGCCTATGCTCCCTACCCACTGAACCGCATGCCCAAGTGGTATCCGCGCCTTGTCCGCTGGCCGCGGGCGTGGGAGTTGGGCTACAAGGCCAGCGATGGACACAGCCGGGCGCGGGCCATCACGGCCACCTTTTGGCCGTGGGTTCGCAATGCCGCGCGCCAGTTAGTCCGCGAGCATCCCGCGGACCTGGTGGTCAATTTCCATCCGCTGTTCAATGCGCCAGTGTTGCGCGCACTCGGCAAACGGCGGCCGCCCTTCATCACCCAAGTCACCGATCTTGTCTCGACCCACGCGCTGTGGTACCACCGGCGGACCGATTTGTGCCTGGTTCCAACCGAGGAAGCACTCCGGCGCGGTTTGCGCTTCGGGATGCAGGCAGATCGGATGCGGGTAGTTGGGCTTCCAGTGAACAAGCGCTTTTGCGCACCACCGGGCAATAAGGCCGAGCTGCGGCGGGAGTTGGGTTGGACGAATGACGTGCCAACGGTACTGCTGGTCGGTGGTGGCGAAGGGATGGGCCCGATCTTCTCGACCGCGCGTGCCATTGCCGAAAGCAATAGAAATTGCAGTATTGCTGTTGTGGCAGGAAGGAATGCCAAACTTCGAGCACGCCTCGAAGCGGTTCCATGGGAGATTCCAACGCACATCTACGGGTTTGTGAATGAGATGCCCGCGATGATGCGCGCCGCCGACATCCTGGTGACGAAGGCAGGCCCTGGCACGATCAGCGAGGCGCTCAACGCCGGGTTGCCGATGGTGCTGTACAGCCGTTTGCCCGGCCAAGAAGAGGGTAATGTTCAGTACGTAGAAGACGAGGGCGCGGGTGTCTGGGCGCCTGGACCGCGCAACGCGGCCCAGGCCGTTGCCCATTGGCTGGCCTCACCTGCGGAGTTGGCGCGTTACGCCGATACTTGTCGGCGCATCGCTCGGCCGATGGCCGCCGTGGATGCGGCCGAGGCCGTATGGCAGGTGCTGGCTCAGACCTCGATCGCTTCCTTGAAGTCGTAGATCCCATCGTGCAGCGGCCACAGCCGGTGGCAGGTGGAGCAGCGCAAGCCGGTGGGGTCATGGACTGGCGCGACCTCCTCCAGGGTTGACCCCCCGCACGCCGGGCATTGGAAGAAACCCTTGGCCGTTGTCGACGCGCCGATGGCACTCGCCCTCGAGAACACGCTTGGCGAGAGCTGCCAGAGATCACCGGTGGTGCCCGCCCATCGATCGAGCGCGACGAGCATGCGCGTGGGCAGCGCGCGCTTCATCCATCCTACGCGGAAGTGTGAGACGGTGACCTGGCGTTCAAGGCGAAACCCGGCCTGGGAAAGCCAGGCACGCACGGCGCGTGGATGAAAATCGAAGTTGAGCGGCGCAAATTCGATCGGCTCGAGGGTGAATGGGCTCCAGGTCTGACGGCGTAGCGCGTAGCGTGCAATGGCTTTGAGGTTTTGTTTGTTAGCGTACTCGAGCAGGAATATAGCCTTCTCGGCAATCACGCGTCGGATTTCGATCAGCGCCTCGGCGGGCTGGGCCAAGTGGTGTAGCGTTCGGATGAGCGTGGCGCCGTCGAACAACCCGTCGACGAATGGCAGGCGGTAGATGTTCGCGGCAACATACATGTAACGGGGCTCACCGCCGAGGTGCTCACGTGCCTGGGCGAGTTGGGTCCGCGAGTAGTCGAGCAAGACGATCCGATCGTAACCGGTGTAGCGGGATGTGTTGCGCCCCGCACCGGCGCCCAGCTCGAGTAGCAGCCGGCCGCCGCGCGGCAGCAGCCTGCGCAGCGTTTGGGCTTCGCAGGCGTCCTCGTAGGCGCGCTGGCCGCGCTCCCAGAACTCCTCTTGATAGTGAGAGCCTTCGTAGTCGCAGACCGGGGGAGATGAGTTCATCGTCGCGATGATAACGCAAACGAGCCGCTCACGTGAACGGCTCGTTGCTTTTCGGCGTGGTGCGCTCTAGGGGATGGTGATCGAGAAGTTGGAGAATGCCGCTTGCACGCCGCGCCGGATGACTCCCAGCCCGATCTTGCCCGAGGTCACAGGCGGCAAGTCGCGAGTGAGGGAGAACTGGCGGCTTGCTAGCAGTCGCTCGTCGATGATCGGCTTGTCCAGGGTCAGTGTCGCGGCGCGAATACCGGCATCGCCGTAGATGTCGATCCGGTGTCCATCTTGGGAAGAGACGAAGCGCATCGTGTTGACCGTGTCGCCACCGAAAAAAGGCCCGCTATCGGAGAAACTGAACAGCCAAGGCGCGGTCTTGCTGATCGGAATGTACTCCCACACCTGGAAGTTGCTGCCGTCCACCGGGGCCGCCGTCCAGACGAAGGCCAGGAAATAATCCTGCCCGCGATCGGGAATGTTGTTATCGTTCTTGTCGTCGAAGCGCAGGATGACAGCCATGTAGCGGTCGGTCGGGCCCTTGGTCCACTGCCCGTCCACGGTGAAGTCGTAGTCGGTGAGGATGCCGCAATGGGTGCAGACCGAGAAGCACATTGGGGCGATGGTCACGTCGATGTCGGCGCAGTCCTTGAAGGGCCCCACCAGAAGCTGATTGCCGCTGATGGCGACGCCATCGAAGACAGACCAGAAGCCCTGGTCCTGCGAGAAGTTGTCGCTAAACGAAGACCCGGAGGCGCCGGTGTTGCCGGTCGTGGCGCCCGGTTCCTGGGTGGAGGCAGGCAGCAGCGGCTGTCCCCCAGCCTGGGCGGTAAGCTGCGCGACCAACGCATCGTTGGTCGCCTGAAGGCTGTCGCCCCCGGTTGTGCTGCCGCCGACGCTGCAGGTTATGGCTGCCAACGCCAGAAGGGAGATCACAAGGATGAATGCACGCGAGCCTGAAGGAGTGCGCGGTGATCTGAACATTCTCCTCCTTAAGGAAGAATATGCGGGTGGCGACGATCACACGATTGGGCAGGACTGAACCGATGGTCTTCGCGGGCGCAGCATGGCCGGCAGCGGTGCGAAGTGCCGGCAGTGTATCACAGCCTGGAAGCTCGGACAACGCCGGTGCAGGCCGCCGCCCAGCCTGCGGACTGGGATGGGTGATGTTTCACGTGCAACAGTCCTGGGTGGTTACTCCACCGGCAGATTGAAGTAATTGTAGGTAGCCCGGGAAATATCAGCCAGAACGCGTGAATCCCGCTCCCACACCATGCCGCCCTCTTTCCACAGGAAAACGGTCAGGACGTAGTCGCCGCCTGGGGTGAAGACAACCCCCGCGTCGCTCAGCGCCCCCAGCCCCTGGGACTCCTCGGTCCAACCATGCTTGTGGGCGACGCGGGTTCCGTCGGGCACGCCGGCCTCGATCAGCACCCCGATCTTGTTGCGCGAGAGCACGTCCAGCATGCGGCCACACACTTCGGGCGAAAACTGCTCGGGAAAGACGACCCGCAAGGTGCCGCCGCCCTGGGTGCAGCGGTAGATATCTGCTAACAGCGAGCCGATGTCGGTCGGTGTGGTCTGGATGTACACGTCGGGGCGGGTGTTGACGTCACTACGTTGATTGGCAGGAGTGGTGAATGTGCGCAGCACCGGAGACCCCGGCCGGTAGTAGCCCGCCAGAAACGTGTTCTCCAGCCCGAGTTGGCGCAGCATCTCGCTAACCTGCAGCGGGCCGCGCACCTCGTCGATCCGCTCCATCAGCCAATCGGCGGGATCGTTGCCCGAGAGGGTGATCATTTCCTCCAGCCAGCGCGCGGCTTCGGGGTCGAGATCCGACCCCAGGTAGCGGTAGACGCCGACCATGATGCCGATCTTGGCCACGCTGGCGGCGGAGAAGGCCACATCCGGCTCGCGCGGCAAATCCTCCCCGCCCAATGTGACCATGTGCAACTCGCTAGCGTTGCGTAGGTCGAGCAGGTAGAGATCGAGCAAGCCGTCGAAACCATCCACCTGCAGAATCTGCTGGATCATGATTTGCAGCGTGTTGAGCGGCGGGGTGCTGATGCGCCCGGAGTTGAGCGGCAGGTTGATTTGGCGTTGGGAAGGCGAGCGCATCGCGCTGGCCATTCGTTCTTCTGCCTGGGGCTGATTGAGCACCGTCCCTGGGGTCCCGCCGGTGAAATTCGGCGTGCCGGGGATCGGCTGGGGTGGCGTCCCGGGTTGATCGTAGCGCGCGGCGATGTCTTCGAGCACGGCTCGCAGTTGGGTCGGCGAGTACTCTGCTTTGAGCGGGACGGCGCTGCTTTGACCTGGCCTCTTCCAGAGGAACTCCCAGAATCCGGGCCAGAACGGCCCTTCTGTGCGATACTGGTCGGCGCTGGCCAGCATCGTTTCGAGATCGAGGGCGAATCCCATGGCTGAAGGTGGGACGAAGAAGACGCTCTCTTGATAGTGCATCTCCAGCGGGGCGCCATACACCTGCACCAAGCGTTGACCCGCCTCTTCCGGTGTCAGCCCGCCGACCTGGATGCCCGCCACCTCCAACCCTTGCGGGAAGCGCGCGCGCTGCCGGCTATAAGCCACCAGCTCAACAAATGACAATGCAACCGCGGTGAGCAATGCGGCGATGGAAAACCAACGAATGACCGACCCCGATGAACGCACAGCGGCCTCCGAACGGCTGGGAAGTATAGCATACGGACTGCGCGCCTCAGCGCGATCCGCGATCTTGCGTAGGCGGCAACAGGTGCCGCAGAAGGCGGGTGCGCGACGCGAGGGGCGGATGGCCTCTGTTGACACAGGACTGGTGCACGCCACCTCACCTCATGACGGCGCTGGCCGAACACCCACCTGCAAGGAACGGGATAGCCTCAAGGTCGAAACCGGCTCGAGCGCGATTCCCCTGCGAATCCAGGCATCGCGTGTTTCGCTACGGACCGTAGTCATGAGATAGTGCTAGAATTTATGCTTACGCAATTAACTGTGACACATCCCTAAGGTTCGGTTGGGCGATCTGTCTGAGGGCGGCCTCTGACCGGAATGCCGACTCCTGCTTGGCTCGTGGGTGGCCAATGGTTCGCCTGGAGACCGCCTGGTGAGTTGGGGTGCCCCGTTTGGCAACATGGTTTTGACACTCTTGGGGGCTCATGCTATGATGGGCGCACGCTGGGGTGTGTTTTCGTCATTCATTATATTGGGTCTCACCTGGCGGCCGGTCTCATCGCTCTATCGTCATTCCAGAAGTTGTTGTTAACTCACCTCGCGCCTGTCGCGAGGGATTCGCACCCCTGGGAATGAACCGATGAGTGCGCGTGAGGGCGGCCAGCCGGCCGCCCTCATTCATTTGGAGTGAACTCATGAGCACCGATTTCATTGCACGTCTGATCGGCATGGTCGGTTTTGCGATCGGCGGCCTGTATCTCGGCGTGTCGCTCTCCGTCTTGGCCGAGGCCGGCCCGCGTGAACTGTGGGCGATGGTGTTTGCACTGGTAGGAGCGTTGCTTGGACTGGTGGTGACGCCCTTCCTCACCACCCGCCCCATCCGCGGAGCGCGGCGGCTGTTCAGCCGCCTGCCAGCACAGACCCTGGCCGCCGCGCTCATGGGCCTTATTGGTGGGTTGATCGTCGGGGCGCTCGTGTCGCTGCCGCTCTCGCTGCTACCTCCGCCCTTCGCCAGTTTCCTGCCGCTGGTGAGCGCTGCCCTGTTCGGCTACTTCGGCGTGGCGCTCTTCGTCCTGCGCCAGAACGATGTGTTTGCCTTCCTCAGCCTGCGCTTCTCAGGCGCAAGCCCCGCAGCGGGTGTGGAGGGGCACACCATCCTGCTCGACACGAGCGTGATCATCGATGGGCGCGTGGCCGACGTGGCGGCCACCGGGTTCTTGCAGGCTACCCTGCTCGTGCCGCGTTTCGTGCTCAACGAACTCCAATACATTGCCGATTCGGCGGATGCCATGCGCCGCCAGCGGGGACGGCGCGGTCTCGATATCCTCAACCGTCTGCAGAAAGATCGCCGCGCACCGCTGCGCATCACCGACCTGGATGTTGAAGACGTCCGTTCGGCCGACGAGAAGCTGGTCATCCTGGCCAAGCAACTGCGCTGTCCGATTCTCACCAACGACTACAACTTGAACCGCGTGGCCGAACTGCAAGGTGTCACCGTGCTCAACCTGAATGAGCTCGCCAATGCCTTGCGCGCGGTCTTCCTCCCGGGCGAATCGATCGAGGTGCGCGTCATCCAGGAAGGCAAAGAAGCCGGCCAGGGCGTGGGTTACCTTGAAGATGGCACGATGGTTGTGGTGGACGAAGGCCGCCGCCACATCGACCGCACGATTCCAGTCGTCGTCACCAAGGTGCTGCAGACCACGGCCGGGCGCATGATATTCGCTCGCGTCGACAGTTCGGTCGCCTCAGGCAACGCGCACTAACCGGCCCGCGGGGGGGGCGGCGAGGAGTGGAGCGGTCACGCCGCACATCGCCGGCCGGCGCACACGCAGGGAGACCTCATGGCACTAATCGTTTACAACAGCCTGACGCGGAAGATGGAACCCTTCGTGCCGCTGGTCGAGGGCCAGGTGCACATGTATGTGTGCGGTCCGACCGTCCAGGATTATGCCCACATCGGCCATGCCAAAACCTACATCTCCTTCGACACCATGGTGCGCTACTTTCGCCACCTGGGGCTCCAAGTGCGCTACGTTCAGAACATCACCGACGTCGGGCACCTATTGGATACCGGGGAGGACCGCATCCTGCGCGGTGCGGCACGCGCCAAACTGGAACCGATGGAATTGGTGGAGCGCTACATGCGCTCTTACTTTGAGGACATGGATGCACTCGGGGTGGGGCGCCCAGACATTTCGCCGCGCGCTTCGGGTCACATTCCCGAGCAGATCGAACTGACCAAACGCTTGTTGGAGACCCGACACGCCTACGAGGTCAATGGCTCGGTCTACTTCGACGTGCGTTCATGGCCACAGTACGGCAAGCTTTCCGGGCGGCGAATTGAGGAACAAGAAGAGGGAACGCGCGTAGCGGTGCGCGAGGAGAAACACTACCCGGAGGATTTTGCGCTTTGGAAGAAGGCTGAGGCGGACCACATCTTGCGCTGGCCCTCGCCTTGGGGCTGGGGTTACCCTGGCTGGCACGTCGAATGCTCAGCCATGGCCACCAAGTACCTGGGTGAGACGTTCGACATCCATGGCGGCGGCATCGAGAACATCTTCCCGCACAACGAGTGCGAGATTGCCCAGGCCGAAGCGGCCTTCGGCGCCACCTTCGCCCGCTATTGGCTGCTGACTGGCTCGCTTACATTGGACGGGGTCAAGATGAGCAAGAGCCTTGGCAATTTCGTCACCATAAAGGATGTGCTCAAACAGCATCGTCCGCAGGCCATCCGCTTCTTCACCTTCTCCAGCCACTACCGCAGCCCGGTCGATTACTCGGAAGAGGCGTTGGTCTCCGCCCAGCGTGGGTGGGAACGGCTCGTCGGGCCGTATCTCACCGTGCGCGAGCGGCTTATCCAATCGGGTCTGCCTGCCGAGCGCAGCACGGCTATCGAGGGCTTCGTGAACGAGACGCGGGCTAACTTTCGCACGGCGATGGACGACGACTTCAACGTGCCCGCCGCGCTGGCGGTGCTCTTCGATTTCGCCAAGGAAGTGAACACGCTGCTGTCGCGCGAGGCGCCTGTGGGGCGGCCCGATCTGGAGTCCATTGAGTCCTTCTACCAGGAACTGGTGGGCGATGTGCTGGGACTCTTGCCGCAGGCGGCCGCCTCCGCGGACCGGGAGGCCGGGCTGATTCGCTTGCTCATCGAGCTGCGCGCCGAAGCACGCCAACGCAAAGACTGGGCTCTCTCGGATTCAATCCGCGACCGGTTGACGGCGTTGGGCGTGACCCTTGAGGACGGCAAGGACGGAACGATCTGGAAGACCGCCTGAGGCTGCCGGCGGATCGCGCCCGGGCGCGCGGCGGAGGCGCCACGCTCATGGACCACGAGTGGATCTACGGCAGACACGCCGTACGCGAAGCTCAGCGCGCCGGGCGACGCACGCCTTACCGCCTGCGTCTCGCGCAAGGCGTGCAACCCAAGGGGATCGTGGCCGAGGTGCTCGAGGCGGCGCGCGAGCGCGGGGTGGCGGTCGAGTTGGTGGAACGCCGCATCCTGGATGCGCTGAGCGACGGCCACCAGGGACTCGCTCTGGAATTCTCCCCCTACCCGTATGTTTCAACTGAGGAGTTTCTCACCGCCGCCGATCGCCAGTCGCCTCCGGCGCTGTACCTGCTGCTCGATCTGATCCAGGATCCACAGAATCTGGGCACGCTATTGCGCACGGCGGAGGCCGCGGGCGTCGACGGAGTGCTGCTGCCTGCCCATCGCGCCGCCGGCGTGACGCCGGCCGTGGTCAATGCCTCTTCCGGCGCGAGCGAGCATCTGCGCATTGTGCGCACCAACCTGGCCCAGGCCATCCAGGCGCTCAAACAGCGAGATGTGTGGGTGATGGGGCTGGAGGGCGGGCGGTGTGCGCTACCCCTCAACACTGTCGATTTGGCGCGGCCGCTGGCGATTGTGCTGGGCGGCGAGGCGGCCGGGCTACGCCCGCTGGTGCGGAGGGAATGCGACTTGCTGGCCGCCATTCCGATGCACGGCAGAATTGAATCGCTCAATGCCGCCGTGGCGGGTTCTATCGCGCTCTATGCGGCCCGCCTCGCCAACCCGCGTGGCGGCAGTGCGGGTGGGATGCAGATGAATGAGGTGAGGCCATGACCTCTCGCAAACTGAGAGAATTCATCGAGCGGCTCGAATGCGAAGGCCAACTGTTGCGCATCAGCGCACCCGTCTGCGCGACATGGAGATCACCGAGATCGTCGATCGCGTGAGCAGAGGACCACCCGAGAAGAACAAGGCGTTGCTCTTCGAGAAGGTCAACGGATTCTCGATTCCCGTGGCCATCAATCACTTCAGCAGCGCGCAGCGCATGGCCTGGGCGCTGGGTGTGGACCATCTGGACGAACTCGAGCAACGTCTAAGGAAGGTACTCGACCTGCGCCTGCCGCAGGGCATGGGCGCGCTGCTCGAGCGCGGGACGGAGATGCAGGGCGTGCTGCGCGCGATCGCGCCGCGGCCCCAGGTGGTGGGTCATGCCGCCTGCCGGTGAGCGACCAGCGTTCGTGCGCGCCATGTTCGCTTCCATCGCGCCGCGCTACGATCTCATGAACCGGCTCATGACCCTTGGCCAGGACCGCACCTGGCGGCGCGAGGTGGTGCGACGCGCGGCGCTTGCCGCGGGCCAACGCGTGCTGGATCTGGGCACCGGCACCGGCGACATTGCGCTGGAAGCGCTGCGGCAAGCGCCGGGGATCCTTGCGGTGGGAGCCGACTTCACCCCGGAAATGATGCGGGTCGGCCGCTCGCGCGCAGGCGGCGCGCAGGTGCGGTGGGTCGTCGCCGACGCGCTGCACCTGCCTTTTGCGCCGGGCAGTTTCGAGGCGGTGACCTCGGGATACCTGCTGCGCAACGTGGCCGATGTGCCGCAGGCGCTGATCGAGCAGCACCGCGTGCTGCGCAGCCAGGGACGCTTTGTCTGCCTCGATACCACGCCGCCGCCGCGCAACCTCCTGCGCCCGTTCATCCGTTTCCACTTGCATGTGATGATCCCACTCGTGGGGCGGGTCATCACCGGCTCCTCAACGGCCTATACCTACCTGCCAGACTCAACCGAGGCATTCCACTCGGCGGAGAAATTGGCCGATCGCCTGCAGGCGGTTGGCTTGCGGGAGGTCGGCTTCGCCCGGCGAATGCTCGGGACGATGGCCATTCACTGGGGAGTTAAATAGAAGCGGGAGGCGTGTGCCTCCCGCAGAAAAGCTCAGGCCCCCGGCCGGATCAGCCTCAAGCGGCGAAGAGGCTGGCTCACCCCACCCCATTGGAACTTGTATCCCTCGTTGCCGCGCATGAAATCGAAGGCCTCGCGACCGTGGCGGATGGACCATTCGATCAGGCGCGCCAGCAAGATCCAGCCGGGTGAGAGCGCTGCGAAACGCTGGGCGATGCCCGAGTTGTAAACCCAGATGCGGTTGAGATAATCGAAGTTGGCATACCCGGCAGCCCGGCGGCCGTCGACGGTGAGAAAAGCCAGTTGCAGCCAGCCGGCCGCATGCGCCGCGGCCAGCGACAGGCGGAATTGCTGGATCATCGACTCACTGAGGAACTTGGCCTTGCGGTCGTCTTCGCGCATAAGTGCCAAGAAGCTGTCGATCTCCGCCTGGATGTCGGCCTGAGGCCCGACGATGGACCACTCGATGGCCTCCTCATCCCCCTCGCCGCGGCGCAGTTTGCGGCGAACCTCGTGGCGCTGCTTTTTGTCGAGCCGCTCGAGGAAAACCTCCCAGTTATCGGGCAAGGCAATCGAGGGGCAGGGCTGCAATTCTTGTGTCTCTTGCCTCCACCCGCGCGTTCCGGCCAAAGCCGGAAGGGTGGTGAGAGTTCGCGAGGCGGCGCGCAGGTTGTAGAGATCCACTACGTGCAATTCATCATCGGGTTGGGCGGACGCAAGATCGAGCAGTTGCTCGCCGAACTTCTCTTCCTGCCCCTCGGCAACGATGAGATCCAGGTAATCGGAGATTTCAATGCTGCCCAGCAGCAACCAGGCCTGCCGGCCGTCGTGCAGGGTGCGGAAGAAGGGGGCCACGCCCGCAAGTGAACCGGCCTCGCGGGCGGTTATCAGACGCAGGGCCGCATCGTTCCATTCACCGCCGCCGCGCGTGCGCCACCACGTGCGCAGGTACTCATAACGCAGGAAGGGCATGTTGGCGGTGGACCTCTCGACCAGTACGTTCCACTCGCGCGCGAGCGAGTCGAATTCCTGATCGGAGGTCAGGCAGTCCAATTCCATGACGTGCGGCTCCATTCAATGAGCGGAGAGAAGAATACAGGCTGTCCGCGCGAGTTAAGAGCGGGCAGGTCCATCCCCGCGTGGCGTAGCGAGTGCCTCGAGCGCCGAGCGGGCCGCATCGCGTTGAGAAGGCTGCCACCCCTCGCCGTCGACCATCTGCCTCAGGTGGGCGAGGACGGACGAACGTTCGGGCGGAGCCAGGCGCGCCCAGGCGCGGCGAATGCGGCTCGGGCGTTGTGAAAGCAACCCGGCCCACGTGGCCTCGAGGCTCATTTCGCTCCGCGGTTCGCTCATGGCATACATCATCGCAGCGGCGGGACTTCTGCCAGTATAATCGATTCGATTCCGGCATCCTCGCTCTCGAGGCGGGGATTGCGCGAGCATTCTCGTGTCGGTGTGGGCCGCCGCGAGGCGAGGTGCGAAGCGTACCATGGGCACCCATCTGATCCTGACGCACGAGCAAGCGGATTTCGACGCGGTGGCGGCGCTTCTTGCAGCGCGGCTGCTCGAGCCGCAGGCCCAGGCGATTCTGCCGCATCGGCTGAACCGCAATGTGCGCGCGTTCCTCAACTTGTACGGAGAGGATGTGCCGCTGGAGGAGGCGGAGGCGCTCGGCAAGACTCCAGTCGAAAAGGTGACTCTGGTGGATGCGCAAACGCTGCCCTCCGTGCGAGGCGTGGGCCCGCAGACGCGGGTGCACGTCATCGACCACCATCCGCTGCATCGTCCGCTGCCCGAGGCCTGGACCTCCGATTTGACGGACCTGGGCGCCACGACTACGCTGCTGGTCGAAGCGCTGCGCGAGCGCAATGGGGGACTGAGGGTGCCGGCGGCCACGTTACTGCTGCTCGGCGTGTACGAAGACACGGGTTCACTCACCTACGCGGGGACGACGCCGCGGGATGTGCAGGCTGCAGCCTGGCTGCTCGAGCAGGGAGCCAGCCTCGAGGTCGCGGCTGATTTTCTCAATCACCCGCTCTCACGGGAGCAGCAAGCACTGTACGAACGGCTTCTCGAAGCAGCCCAAATGCACGAGATCCAGGGCCTGCGCGTCGTGGTGAGCACGGCCGAAGCCCCGAGCGACGTGGAGGAGATCTCCACTCTGGCGCACAAGCTGCGCGACCTATTCGACCCCGAGGCACTATTTATTCTGGTCGATCTGCACTCGCACGTTCAACTCGTGGCGCGTTCGACGACCGACCAGATCGACGTGGCGGAGGTCGCGGCGCACTTCGGAGGCGGCGGGCACAGCCGGGCTGCAGCTGCGCTCGTGCGCGGGAAGGCGATGGCCGACATCGCGGCCGAACTCATGCGCGTGCTGCCCGAACACGTGCTTCCCTCGTCGCGCGTCGAATCGATCTATTCGCCCGGCCCGCAGGTCCTCTCGCCGTCGACCACCATTCCCGAGGCGGCCGAGCGTATGCAGCGCTATGGCTACGAAGGGTTCCCGGTGGTTCGCGACGGGCAGGTCGTGGGCCTGCTCACGCGGCGTGCGGTGGATCGCGCCCTGGCCCACGGCATGAAGCGCGCGACGGTGGAAAGCATCATGGAGAGTGGGTCGCACAGCGTGCGCCCGGAAGATTCGATCGTGCACCTGCAGCGGCTGATGGTTGAGCACGGCTGGGGGCAGGTGCCGGTGGTGTCGCCGGACGATGGCCATGTCATCGGCATCGTCACGCGTACCGATCTGCTCAAGGCGCTCGTCCCGCAACCTGCCGCGGCGCGCCACATCCTGGGCGAGACACTGCGCCAGGCATTGCCGCGGCCGCAATTGGCGTTGGTGCAGGCCATTGCCGTTGTGGCCGACGAAAGCCATGTGCCGGTGTACTTGGTGGGTGGCGTGGTGCGCGACCTGCTGCTTGGCCTGATACCTGCGGACCTCGACCTGGTGGTCGAGGGCGACGCCATTGCCCTGGCGCAGGCGGCGGCCGAGCACTACGGCGGGCGCGTGCGCGGCCACGACCGGTTCGGCACAGCCAAATGGCTGCTCGGAGAGCGCCGCGCCGCAATGGCCGCCGCGCTCAACCTGACGGCTGAGGAAACAGCCCGTCTGCCGGAGAGCTTCGATCTAGTTTCGGCCCGTGCGGAATTCTATGCGCGTCCCACCGCGCTTCCGGAGGTTGAACGCGGCAGCCTGAAGCTCGATCTGCATCGGCGCGATTTCACGATCAACACGCTGGCCGTCTCGCTCAACGCCGAGCGCTTCGGTGTGCTTTACGACTATTGGGGCGGGCTGCGCGATCTTGAGGAGAAGCGCATCCGCGTCATGCATTCGATCTCCTTCGTCGATGACCCGACGCGCATCCTGCGTGCCATTCGCCTCGAACAACGGCTGGGCTTCATACTTGAACGACGCACGCGCGAGTTGATCGATCAGGCGCTGCCGCTCCTGGGCCGTGTCAGCGGCGATCGCCTGCGCCACGAGTTGGAAGCCATCTTCGACGAAATAGATCCCGGCAAGAGTCTGGCGCGCCTCGAAGAGTTGGGCGTACTGGCGGTCATCGACCCCGGGTTGTGCTGGACAGAAGCACAGGCACGATGGGTGTCCGCGGCCGTGGGCCGCATGACGCAGGCGACGGGCAGCCTGAGGGTGCCTGCCCCCGGCGAGATCTGGCTGGCTGGGTGGATGCATTCATTGCCGGCCGAGGCGGGTGAGCGGGTGATGGCCCGATTGAATCTTCCGCAACGCCGCGCCGAGATGGTGCGCGAGGCCCGCAAGGTGCTGGCAGCCCTTGCCACCACACCGCCCGAGGCGCGCGCCAGCCAGGTGGTCCAAAGGCTGGAATCGTACTCGTTGCCGACTCTTGCGCTGGCCTATGTCGTGGGTGAGCATGATCTGGCTCGCGCGCACATTGCGCGTTACGTTGAACAACTGCGCCACGTGCGGCCGATAGCCGATGGGGGAACTCTGCGCGCACGCCGGCTCCCACCCGGGCCCGCCTACCGGGCCATTCTGCGTGAACTGCGCGCTGCCTGGCTCGACGGCGAAGTGCACAACGCCGCCGAGGAGTCTGCCTGGCTCGAACGCCGGCTGGCCTCAGAGCCCACGGGTGCCGCGGCATGACCCAGGCCACCCCGCTGCACGAGTTCATCATTCGGCCCCTGCGCGAGGAGGAACTTCCAGCACTCGAATGGGATGGCGAATACGCGCACTTCCGGCACCTCTTCCGTCAATCCTTTGAAGAGATGCAGCTCGGGCAAAGGGTCATGCTGGTAGCGACTGCGGCCGGGTCGGGCGCGCTGGCCGGTCAGGTCTTTATCCAATTCATCAGCAGCGACCCGAAGTACGCCGATGGCGCCTCGCGCGGATATCTCTACGCATTGCGGGTGAAACCCGAGTACCAGAACCGCGGTCTGGGCCGGCAGCTCATCCAGGCGGCCGAAGAGCAGCTGCGCGGGCGCGCGATGCAGGTGTCGACGATCGGTGTGGCCAAAGACAACCTGCGCGCGCAGAGGCTGTACGAGCGAATGGGTTATGAAATCGTCGGGGAAGATCCCGGGCGATGGACCTACGTTGACCATCACGGGCGCTTGCGCGAAGTGAACGAGCCCTCGTGGCTGATGGCCCACGTGTTGTGAGGCGCCGGTTCGCTGGCACGCCAAGCCTGCTCAGCATGACAAACGCCCGGATCATTCCCGGGCGTTTGTCATCGTGCCGTGTGCTGAGTGGCGGCTCAGGCCGATGCGATGGGGCCTGAGGCCGTGGCGGGTTCCGGTTCGCTGGGGACGACGATCAGCATAATGATGTAGGCCAGCAGGCCGGGCCCGCCCGCGAGCGCCGTCACGACAAACAACAGCCGGACGATGGTCGGGTCGATATCGAAATACTCGCCGAGCCCGCCGCACACGCCGCCAATCATGCGCTGGGTGCGCGAGCGATAGAGTCGTCGAACGTTCTCAGTCATCGCAGTCTCTCCTTGAATGGGTGTCGTGTCAAGGAGATATACGCGGTGGGCCGGGCTCGGTTGCACCTCCACCGAGGGGAGGCGAGCCTAGCTGGCCGCACGATCGTCGAGTGCACGGATGTAGGCCGTTGTGAAGGCAAAGGCGCGCTGGAGCACTTCCACATCCATTTTGTCGACGGTGTCGGCAACCATGTGCCACCAAGGCGCCTCGCCGTGCGGACCCCACCCGGAAAGGGTGATGGCCGGAATTCGCACACGGAGCGCGTCGGCCATTTCGGTGTTTCCGCCGCTGACGATGGTCGAGTGGGCCTTCCATTGCGGGTGTTCGCTCGCGACCTGCTGCGCCAGGCGCACCATTTCGGCATCGGCATGGAAGGGGATGAGGATACCCTCCCGCACCAGCCACGAAGGACCTGCGCACCCCAGCATCTCGAAGGCGATGGTTTTGGGGCGCACCAGTTGGCGAGCGTAGCGGCGGAAGAAGTCGATGGCCCCGTAATGCTGCACTTCCTCACAGCCGGTGAGTGCATACCACACACGTGTGTGCTGCAGGGGCTGCTCCGCGAATTCGTGCGCAAGTTCGAGCACCAGCCCCGCACCGGAGGCATTGTCGTTGGCGCCGCGGCTGAAGGGTGTCGCATCGGCCTGGAGGCACATCGCCGCCAGCAGCACTGCACCGACCGCGCTGGGAATCGTCGCTGGCCATATCCACCCCCAGGCGGCGATCGCGCCGAGCCCATACAAGAGGATCTGCGCGGCGAACAGAACGAAGGCCGCCGTGGTGAACAAGCGGTAGGCGGCCAGCCAGCGAGCGCTTGAAAAGATGATCGGCGTGCGGTGCGAATCCACATGGCCGATCAACACCAAGTCCGCGCGGTGTTCGCCGCGCGGTTTTTGCTCCGCCACCGCGTTCTGGCTTGTGCCTTTGGGGACGAGGCGGCGCAGGAGGTTGTCACGGAAGCTGAGTTCCATGAGGTCCGAGAGCAGCGCGATCGCACTGAGCGTAGCCGCGATCACGGCGGTGAGTCGTCCGGCCAGGGGATAGAGCACAAAAGAGGCAAGCAAGATGGCCGACGCCAGAAGATGCGGTGTGTAGATCGAACGTGCGCTGCGAAAAGAGTCGATGCGTGGCGAAAGGCCGATGCGGGTCAGGCTCTCGGCGCAGTACTGCGTCCCGCGGCGCTCGCCTTCACGAGTGGAGCCGCGTGGGCCGATCTCATCGGCCAGGACGTGAATGTGTTTGAGCCACTCGGTCACGCGGGCGGACGAGATGCCAGGATGGGAGGCCATAGCCCATTCTCCACTCAGGTATTACTTGCGCCACGCAAGAAAGGCGGCGAGCACAAGCAGGTTCTGGACAAAATCCGTGTGCTCGTGATCGGTCAGCTCGAGATCTACAGCGGCGATGCCTTGCAGTGCGGACCAATCGGCAAACTGGCCGGTGTACTCGCAGCCCGTCTTGATCGGCGGGTAGGGATAGTCGCTGACCGCAGCCAGCGCCTCGGCCAGGCTCACCGAGCGCGAGTAGGGCGTGATGCCCCCAGGCAAAATACCGAGCGCCGCGCTATGGACACTGATGATCGCCTCCGGCTTCTCGGCAACGATGAAACGCCGCAGCCAGATGACTTCGGGTTCCGATCCGGGTCCGTCGCCGCCATTGAGCGGATAACCGCTCCAGCATCCCTTCAGTGGCCACTGCTCCGCCCAATTGGCGGTGCGCCAGTTGCGGTTGAGGTCCACACTGTGCGCATTGCCGCGGCTGTTCGGCCCGCGGCCGCGAGCCAGGCCATCCGGATTGGCCACCCGCAGTATGTCCAAAGAATTCTCGGGCGGGATGAGCTCCGGGTGCTGAGAGAGATGCGCGATCAATTCGTCGGCCAAGGCCACCGTATTCCATTCGCTGCCGCCGTGGATGCCAAACACCATCAGCCGTTTGAGCAGCCCACTGCCGAAAGTGAATACCTGCAGGGGCCGCTCCTCAACCGAATGGCCAATGACGCGTGGCGCGGGCGTTGGTGCGAGGCTGGGCGTGGGCGAGGGCGTCGGCGTTTGGGTATCGGGCAGGGCTGTCGGTGAGGCAGGCACGAGCGAGGGGCTGGGCGTGAGCGTGGGCGTCGGCAATGGGGTTGGCGTGGTGGTCTGAGTGGGGAGGGGCAGGAGAGTCGCGGAGGTGGTCGCGGTCGGGGCCTTTGCGGCAAAGAAAGTCAGGTTGCCGAATGCCCCGCGCATGAAAGCGAACGCTAGCGCGGCCAAGCCGATCACATTGACGACCCACACCAGCGCCACAATCCGCGAGAGGGTGCGCCAGCGCTGTGGATTCACCGCGGCTGCATCGCATGCCGGAAGTGCGCTGGGAATTCGGTCGGCATGATCTACGCCCCCGCCGGCTCGCCGGACGCGCCGCCGGGCTGGCTCTTGCGCGCGCCCGATCGGTCGCTGGCCGGTTCTCCAAGCGCACACTCGATCGCCTCACGCAACGAACGTACCGCAATCACCTGGATGCCCTTGGGCAATCCTTCATCTTGGCGTACCGTGCGCGGCACGAGGATGCGCGCAAAACCGAGTTGCGCGGCTTCGCGCACGCGGGCTGCGATCTGCGGGACGGCGCGCAGCTCGCCCGAGAGGCCGACTTCTCCCACCAGCGCCAGGTCGGCCGCCACTGGGCGATCGTTCACCGATGAGGCAATAGCCACCGCCATGGCCAGGTCGGCAGCGGGCTCGTCCACGCGCAAGCCGCCGACGACATTGATGAAGATATCTTGATCCGCGAGATGCATGCCCACTCGCCGGCTGAGGACGGCCGTCACCAGCAGCAAGCGGTAGAGATCCACGCCGTTAGGTGTGCGCCGTGGGTTGCCGAAGGTCGAGGCGCTGGTCAGCCCCTGCAATTCGACCAGCAGCGGGCGTGTGCCTTCCATGGTGACGGCGATGGCGGAACCCGGAGCGTGCAGCACGCGTTCGGCCAGGAAAGCCTCCGATGGATTGGGCACTTCAATCATGCCCGCACTCTGCATTTCGAAGACGCCAACTTCGGAGGTCGCTCCGAAGCGGTTCTTCACCGCGCGCAACAGCCGGAAGCTCTGAAAGCGATCGCCTTCCAGGTAAAGCACCGTGTCCACAATGTGCTCCAGCACGCGCGGTCCGGCGATGGCGCCTTCTTTGGTCACATGACCGATGAGAAATACGGCGATGCCGGAGGACTTGGCCAAGGCCTGCAGCCGGGCGGCGCATTCGCGCACCTGCGAGACCGAGCCGGCCGAGGAGGTCAGCTCAGAAAGGTAAGCGGTCTGAATCGAATCGATCACCAGCACGCGCGGCGCCAGCTGCTCCACGTGGCCGAGGATGGTCTGCAGGTCGGTCTCGGTGAGAAGAAAGAGATCCTCGGGTAGATTGCTGCCGTTGTCGCCGACCGGCACCAGGCGTTGGGCGCGCATTTTGATCTGGCGTTCGGATTCCTCGCCTGAGACATACAGCACGCGCCCGACGTCGCGGGCCATGGCGCTCGCCACCTGGAGCAAGAGCGTCGACTTCCCGATTCCCGGATCGCCGCCGATAAGCACGAGCGAGCCAGGCACCACTCCGCCGCCGAGGACGCGAGAGAATTCACCGAGCGGTACGTGCCAGCGTTCCTCCGCATCCCCTTCGATCTCGCGCAGGCGACGCGGGCGCGAGCCGGAGGAGGCCGCCGCGCGCGCCACACTGCGCGCCGGTTCGGCCACGATTTGCTCGACCATCGAATTCCAGCTGCCGCAACTGGGGCATCGCCCCAGGCCGCGCGGCGCGGCGTGGCCGCATTGCTGGCAAATGAATTGAGTCTTCGACTTGGCCACGTTGACCTCCTCGGCGGCACCCGGTAGGCAGCGAGGGTGCGCCTGGGCAAGGATGATTATGGCCCGGGGCAACACAATCGGCAAGGGCGGCGGCACCCGTCGGTCGGGGCGCGGGTATGTGATAATCGGCACGGGATGTAACTGCGCCCGTTCATTCACGTCTAAGGAGGGAGCGGATGCTTCCACCCACACCGTCGATCGAATCCCTCCGCGCGGGCGACCCGCAGGCGCTGGCAGCGCTGTTCGAGATCCATGCTGATAGAGTGTATCGTCTGGCGTTCGGTTTGTTGCGTGAACGCCAGGCGGCTGAGGACGTCGTCCAGGAGACTTTCCTTTCGGCGATGACGCACCTGGCCCAATTCGAGGGACGCTCGTCGCTGGGCACCTGGCTGTATCGGGTGGCCTACAACGCCAGCCTGACCCGCCTGCGCGCGAGGCCGAGCGAGCCGCTGCCACCGGATGAACCCGAGCCCGGCGAGCCCCCGCTGCCGCGTGCGCTCGTCGAGTGGGATCAAACCCCGGAAGAGATGCTGCTCGACGCGGAGGGGCGCCGGCAATTGGAGGCTGCAATTACCACGCTGCCGGAGACCCTGCGCGCTGCGTTCATCTTGCGTGATGTGGAAGAACTTTCGACTCAGGAGACCGCCGAAAGCCTGGGAATCTCGGAGGGTGCGGTCAAGGTGAGGCTGCATCGAGCCCGGTTGCTGCTGCGCGAGCATTTGGCCGAGTACTTTGGTGCACGAGCCGCTCAAAAGGAAGGCGAACCATGAATTGCGAAGAACTCATCCACTATCTCTCGGACTACATCGACAACGGGCTGACCGAGAAGCTGCGTGTCGATGCCGAGGAGCATCTGGCCACCTGCCGAAATTGCCACGTCGTATTGGATACTACGCGCCAGACCATCGTCCTCTTTAGGGAAACCCACCGCGAGGGTATCCCGGTGGACCGGCGCAGCGCGTTGTTTGGCCAACTCGAGAAGGCAATGGCCGCGCGAAGATCCGGTCGCGGCATGCCGTGACGGGACCAGGGAGATACGACGCGCAGGTCGCGATAGCACGAGGCCTGAACGGCCTCCTGCTATTCGTTTTGACTGGGCTGTAACCTCCCGGCGCCGCCGTCGTCTAACGGGCACAACCAATACAACGAGGAGACAGCCGATGAAGTTCGCAAATGAGTCTGGTATCGATCGAGTGATCCGTGTGGTGCTGGGAATCGCCATACTGTCCCTGGGTTGGGCGGGTGTGGTGACCGGCGGCTGGGGTGTGTTCCTCAAGGTCGTGGGTTTCGTGCCCTTGCTGACCGGCCTCAGTGGCTATTGCCCGTTGTATGCCGTTCTCAAGCTGCGCACCAATCGCGCCTAGCCACGCCGGGCAACTATCTTCGATTGTGGCCGGGATGAGAGTGCATCCCGGCTTTAGTTTCAGAGGTGGCAATGAACAAGGAAGAATTCCTGACCAAGGTGAAGGCTAACCCGCGTCCGGTTGTGGTCGATGTGTGGGCGCCGTGGTGCGCACCCTGCCGGATGATCGCACCGGCATTGCAGCGCTTGACTAAGATCCACACCGGAGCTGTGGATGTGTGGAAGATCAATGCGGATGAAGAACCGGAGTTGGCTCGTGAGCTGGACGTGCTTGGGATCCCCACGCTCATCGTCTACCGCAACGGTCAGGAAACCTCGCGCCGGATCGGCGCGCAGCCGGAGGCACAATTGGCCGAGCTCTTCGATGCGGCCCGCGGTGTGCCGCCCAAGGCGAGGCGCGGCCCGGCAGCGCGAGATCGTATACTGCGCTTGGGTGTAGGGACCGTGCTGGCCGGGGTGGGTCTCTCGCTGCACGGAGCCTGGACGTTTATTCTAGTCGGAGCGCTCGTGGCTTTCAGCGCCGTCTATGATCGCTGTCCGGTTTGGAATGCGCTCGTGCCGCGGGTAGGCGAACTGCGCGGAGGCAAGAAGACCAGCCTGTCTTCCAAGGGAGAATCGGGGCGATGAGCGGGCCATGGATGACACTGACTGCCGTGGCGCTCTGGGGCGCGCTGCACAGCACGCTCGCCAGCCCACCGCTTAAGGCGTTCGTTCATGACCGGCTCGGACCACGCGCCGATCGCTGGTATCGGGTGATGTATAACATCTCCGCCGGGCTCACGTTCTTGCCCGTGCTGGCGGTGCTGGCACTCGATCCCGGCAAACTCCTGTATCGTGCGCCGTGGCCGTGGGCGGCGCTGCTTGTGCTCGGGCAACTTGGCGCGGGGATGCTGCTCGTCGTCGGCCTCTTGCATACGGATGTGTGGCACTTCATTGGCCTGCGGCAGTTCGGCGAAGCCCAAGACAGCCAGCGGCAGTTGGTCGTCACGGGTTTGTACCGCTGGGTGCGCCACCCGCTTTACACCGCCGGACTGCTATTCCTCTGGCTGACCCCGCTCATGACATCTAGCCTGCTCGCTCTCAATATCGGATTGACGGCGTACATTCTGATCGGGTTGCGGTTTGAGGAGCGTAGACTTGTCAGCGAGTTCGGCATGGCCTATGAGGCATACCGGCGCCGCGTACCTGCCCTCTTACCGTTTCCCCGACCGGCAACACCCGCCGAGCGTCCGTAACTCCAATCAGCCCGGGCAACATCGCAGCGTGGTCGTCGTTGTCCTTTTGGCGCCATCGCGGCTGTCCAGGATGTCGCCTGCCTGTGTGGCTGAGCCCTACGGCACTGCGCATGCGGAACTGCTGGCGACCTCGATCTCCCCGCCGACACCTCGCCGATCACGCCCATCGAGTAACTCGAGACGGATTCCTTCTCGCCGGATGCGCTGCGTATCGGGTTGAAGTAACGAATGACCCCCTGACAATTCACGCCAAGCGCAGACCCTCTTCACAAGAAATCCACTTGGCGCGTGTAGAGTGACTGTGCACGTAGAGACGGCGCCCGCATTGGCGGTGCGCGAATGCAAATGAAAACAAAGGAGAACCCGAGATGAAGAAGTTGATTGTGGTGTCCGTTGTAACGGCCGCCCTGGCGGCGACCATGGTTGGGACGGCTCTGGCTGCGGGCCCGACCCCACCCGGGTGTGGTGCCTGCGATGGCACAGGGATGGGCGTGGGCCGTGCGCGCGTCACGTGGGCCGGTTTGCCGGATGCGGTCGCGCAGCTGCTGGGCATGGATGACGAGTCGATCCAGGCCGAGCGCGTGGGCGGCAAATCGCTCGTGTCCATCGCGGCGGAAAAAGGGATCACCAAGGAGGTGCTTGTAACCACGATCGTCGAAGCCAAGCAGGAAGCAGTGTCTGCGGCTGTTGCGGCCGGCACGATCGCCCAGGAACAGGCGGACCTCATGCTGCAACAAATGGAGACCCGCATCCCGCTCATGGTCGAGCGCACCACGACCGGGCCGGCCTTCGGGCAGCCTGGGGGACGCATGGGCGCCGGCGATATGGGGCGCTGGGAGGCCACTCCGTAAGGCTCCTCTGCACGCACACGACAGGGACACGGCCATGCCGTGTCCCTGTTTCTTTTCCCGCAAAGCGTGACGGCCACCCGCCGTATAATCACCCAGCGGCCCACTTCCCGCCGCCTCGCCTCGTGGCTTACGCCATACTTCACCGCGGCCCGTCGTCGTCCATTTTCCCGGAGGACGCTATTCATGACACAACGCTTCGAATCTCCCGATCAGGTCCGGCAGGCCCTTAGCCAACAAACCTACATCGCCGGCGATGAAATAGCCACGATCACCTACCTGGCCCAGGAATTAGGCAAACCGATTCTGGCTGAAGGCCCGGCAGGCGTCGGCAAAACTGAGCTGGCCAAGGCCATTGCCGGCGCGCTGGGGAGGGAACTCATCCGCCTGCAGTGCTACGAAGGCCTGGATGAGACCAAAGCGCTTTATGAGTGGGAGTATGCCAAGCAGCTTCTCTACACCCAATTGCTGCGCGACAAGGTGCAAGCCTCTCTGCGCCGGACGAAGACTCTGGGCGAGGCGGCCGACCGGCTGAGCCGCGAGGAAGATGTCTTCTTTTCGATGCGTTTCCTCTTGCAGCGGCCGCTGCTCCGGGCGATCCTCTCGCCGGAGCCGGTGGTATTGCTTGTGGATGAGATCGACCGCGCGGATGCGGAGTTCGAGGCCTTCCTGCTGGAGGTGTTGAGCGATTACCAGGTAAGCGTCCCGGAAGTGGGAACGCTGCGTGCAGTGCACGTGCCGCTGGTGGTGCTCACCAGCAATAACACTCGCGATTTGAGTGAAGCCCTTAAGCGGCGCTGTCTTTATCTCTTCATCGACTACCCCACCCTCGAGCAAGAGCTGCGCGTGGTGCGACTCAAAGTGCCGGGGCTGGCCGAGGATCTGGCCCGCCAGGCGGTGGAACTGGTGCAGCGCCTGCGTCAGGGTGAGCTACGCAAAGCGCCCAGCATCAGCGAGACACTCGACTGGGCGCGTTCGCTGGTGGTGCTCAATGCCCGTGCGCTGGATGCACAGACGCTCGAACGAACGCTGACCGTTCTGCTCAAACACGAGGCCGACCTGCGCCGGGCGCAGACTTTGCTTGCCATGCCGCGCCGTGCGCCAGCCTCTGGCGGGGCCGCGGGACACGCTTAGCCCGGGCCGTCGTCGGGAGTCCTAGATGGAAGAACGCATTCTCAGGTTCATCAGCGCGCTGCGCGCCAGTGGTGTGCGCGTCAGCCTGGCCGAGAGCGCGGATGGCCTGCGCGCCGTGCGTGCCGCGGGTGTGGGCGACCGAAACCGTTTCCGCGTGTCACTGCGCGCGGCGCTGATCAAAGAACGCCGCGGGTTGGCGATCTTCGACCAGCTCTTCCCCGTGTTCTTCGACCATGCCGCCGGGCCTTCACTGCCCGATGTGGCCGGCGATCTCTCCCCTCAGGAAGCAGAACTCTTGGCCGAAGGCCTGCGCCAGTTCAGCGAGTCACTCGGTCGCACTATCGAGCGGCTCCTGCGCGGCGAACCGTTGAGCGATGAAGAATTGGAGCGGGTTGGGCGGGCGGTCGGCCTGCAGCAAGTGGATGATCTGCGGTATCGCGAATGGATCATCGAGCGCATGCGCCGCGCGTTGCGCCTGCGCGAAGTGCAAGAGATATTAGGTGAGCTTGAGGAGACTCTCCTGCGGCTGGGGCTGCAGGATGAGCGAGTGAAACAAATCCGCGCGCAAATCGACGCCAGCCAGCGCGCGCTCGAAGGCCAGCTGTTGAGCTACGCCGGGCAACAGTTGGCGGGAAACATGGCTGCGCGCCCGCGGCCGAATGACGTGCAGGCCCTCATGGCGCGGCCCTTCGACCGACTCAGCGAGGCCGATATGGAGCGCCTGAGGCATGAGGTGCGCCGGCTGGCGGCCGCGCTGCGTAGTACTGTGGCACTGCGCCAGAGGCATGCACGCAGTGGCCAACTGGATGCCAAAGCGACGCTGCGCGCCAACCTACGCTACGCCGGCGTGCCGATGGAGCTGCGACATCGCGATCGGCATCTCAAACCCAAGCTGGTGGTGGTGTGCGACGTGAGTGCCTCGATGCGGCATATCTCCGAGCTCATGCTCAGCCTGCTACATGCGCTGCAAGACCAAGTGCGCACAACGCACGCCTTCGCTTTCATCGACCGGCTGGAGTACATCTCGCCCGACCTGGCGCGCGGCGAGGCCCACCAGGCCGTGGCGCAGGTACTCGCGCGCATGCCGGCCGGCTACTACAACACCGACCTGGGCAGCAGCCTGGCGGACTTTGACCGCCGCCACCTGGCCCTGCTCGACTCGCGTACGACGTTTATTGTGGTGGGCGATGGACGCAACAACTTCAATGAGCCGCGGCTAGATCTCTTCGCCAAGTTTGTGCGGCGCAGCCGGCGCGCATTGTGGCTCACCCCGGAGCCGCGCCCGCTGTGGGGCACCGGCGACAGCGACATGCATCGCTATGCGGAGCGATGTGGTGCAGTGTTCGTCGTGACCAATCTTGGAGAGCTGGCCGCCGCCGTGGATCGGCTGCTGGCGGGTGTCTAGCCTCAACCGCTGGCCCACGCCCGAAGTTCGCGCCCTGCGATGAGTACGACTCCTCCCGCGCTAAGTGCCGCACCGGCCAAGGCCCCCGGCACACTGCCGGGCGCGAGCCAAAGGGCCCCCAAGCCGATGGCGAGCACCGCCACGACGGCCAGCGCCGCGTGTGCCAGAGCATCGCCAACAGCGAATCGCTGACCGCGCCGCCAGCCCCAACCCAGGAGGAGCAGGGCCTCAAACGTGAAGCTGAGCGAATTGGCCAGCGCGATTCCCGCTGCCCCGAGCCCGCGTGCAAGGAGAGGGGCCAGCGCGAGGAAGCTCGCGAAGTTGAGCAGCGAAGCCGTGAGCGGAGTGCGGGCATCCTGTCGGGCGTAGAAGGTGCGCGCCGCGATCTCGAGCAGTGCGTGGCCGGCCAAACCCACCAGGAACATCTGAGCCACGGATGTCACCTGGCGTGTGCCTTCGACATCAAAATGAAAGACCCACGGAACAAGCGCGGGCAGAAGCAGGCCGAGCGCCACCGCCGTAGGCAGGGTGAAGACCAGGATCAGGCGCACTCCGCGCGCGACCACCAGATTGAAGCCGGCCGAATCGTCGTGGGCGAGGCGCTCGGCCAGGCGTGGCAGGAGCACCGTTCCGATCGCGCTGCCGATGACCGTCTCGGGCACTTGCATGATGACCCAACCATAGACGAGTGCCGAGACCGCTCCGGCGGGCATGTAGGACGCCAGGTTGTCGGTGATAACGAATACAAGTTGGATGGCGCCCAGCGTCAGGACGCGCGGACCCATCAGGCGCGCCACGCGCCGCACTCGCTCATCGCGCCAGGTAAGTGACGCCGACCAGCGGAAGCCATAGCGCACCAGCCCAGGGATTTGGATGGCCAAGTGCAACAGCGCCCCGAGGATCACGCCGTACACCATGCCCTGAATCCCAAGACCGAACGCGGGCAGGCGCAGCGGGCCAACCTGCCACCCGTGCTCAGGCGCGAGCACCACCACCCCCGCGATGAGACCCACGTTGTAGAGCACAGGTGCGAGAGCCGGAAGCACAAAGTGCTGCCTGGCCTGCAGCCCAGAAATGACCAACCCGCTGACCGAGAAGATCAGCGTCGCGATCAGGTTGAGGCGCATGAGTTGCGCCACCAGGGCCTGCTGGGAGGCCGAGAAGCCAGGGGCCACGCCTAACCGCCAGGCGACGATCGGCTCGGCGGCGAACGCCAATCCGATCGAGAGGACGGCCGTGATCACGAACGCCCAGTTGGCCACCCGGCTGAACAGGCGCCAGGCGGCGGCACGCCCCTCCTGCTCGAGTGTCTCGGTGAGCACCGGGATGAAGGCCAGCGAGAGCGCGCCGCCGGAGATCAGCGCGAAGAGCAGGTCGGGAACATTATTGGCCGCATTGAATGCATCCAGTTCGGGGCTCACACCGAACTGGCGCGCGACGAGGAGTTGCCTCGCCAGCCCGATGGCCTTGTCGAGACCGAAAAAGAACGCGACCAGAAGCGAAGAGCGCGCCAGCGATTTCATTGCGCGGGGCAATGCCGCAGCATGTGCTGGCGGAGCAACGGGAAACAACCCGGATGTGATGAGATCACGGAAGTTCGCCGAGTTCCTGCAGCTTGACGACCGCTGGAGGGAAGCCGGGATGTTTGGCGAGCGCATTGCGCAAGTCGTCGATGGCTGCCTGAGTCTCTCCTAACGCCAGGCGCGCCATGCCGCGCCAGTACCATGATTCCTCGAGGTCATCTCGCTGGTTGAGCACCTGATTGGCCAGGTCGATCACCTCTTGGTAACGCCCGCCGTAGAAGTAGGCGAAGTAAGGCCCCGTCTGGTACCACAACATGCGCCACGGCAAGCCAGCGTAACGGGCTTCGTCAAAGGCGAGAGTAGCCGGGCCGTAGTCGTTCACATTCACCAGGCTCGTGCCCAGGTTGAACCAGGCAAAGGCCAAGTCCTGGCCGGTCAGCAGGCCCGTCTCTCCCCGGGCGCTGTCGATGGCCAGCGCCTGGTTGTAAGCTTCATCCCCGTTGGGACCCAGAAGCCGAAGGACTTCCTCGTTTCGCTCGGAAGGGTAAACCACGACGTAGATGAAGTTGAACGCGCGCCACCCGGAAAGCATCGTCTCATAGTCCACAGCGTGATCCGGCCCGACGAACGAATCTTGGGCGATGAAGTGTCCCGCCGCATCGTCGTACGCCGTGAGCAGGTTGTAGTGACCCATCCAGCCATACTTCTTCTCGACATCGCTTTCGTTGAAGCCCTTCTCGACGATCGGCGGGAAGCCGGCCGCGATCAGCCGCTTAAGATCGGTGAGCGTCCCCGCAGAGCGGATCACGACAGCGAAGTCGGTGTGGTCCAGAACGTACCGCGCCAGCTCATAAGGCATCACATTGCGGTCGTTTTGCATGGGCTTGAGCGCGGCGGCCGTATCCACCTGGCTGCCCGTCCAGCCCCAGTAGCGCAGGGTCATCGCAAGAGTGGCCGGACCGCAGTTGTTGAACAGTTGCTTTTCGTAGCGCGGCGGGTCGAGCACGACACTGGTGGGGAGCGGGGCAAAGGTCGGGCTGGGGGAAGGTGTGGGCGCGACGGTTGTCGCATGCACCGTAGGGCTGGGCGTGGGCGCGCGAGCGGTGAGTGTGGCGCGCGCACTCTCCACAGCTCGCGGGTCCGGTGTGGACAGTGTGTCTGGTTGCCGGAAGAAGAACCGGCGGACCTCGGCGCCATAGACATCCAATCGCCATGCCAGACGATCGTGAATGGAGGGGATCTGGTAGGCGATCAGCAGGTCGATAATCAGCAGGCCGATGACCAGCAGCGGCAAGAGCCAACGCCGCAGGCGCGGAGAGGAGAACATGCGCGGATTATATCGCCCGGGAGGATGAGCGCTGGATTGCCCAGCGGTGCCGAGACGAAGGGCGGGCTATGGCGTGGCTCCGATGGACTCCAGCGCCGCGTGCGCCTCGGTCGAACGCGGATTCTGGGCGAGGGCCTCGCGGAAGTCGGCGACCGCCCCCAGGCGATCGCCCAGGCTGAACCGTGCCCAGCCGCGCCAGATGAGTGACTCCTCGAGCTGGGGCGTGCGGCGCAGCGCGGCATCGGCTAGATCGATCACCTCTTGATAGCGTCCCACGTTGAAGTAGGCACGGTAGGGGCCGAACTGATACCAGATCATGCGCCAAGGGAGGCCCAACGTGCGCGCCTGGTCGAAGGCAGCCGCCGCTTCCGCAAAGCGGTCGAAGTAATTCAGATTCGATCCGAGGTTCCACCAGGCATAGGCGTTCCGTGGATCGGCCTGGGTCTCGTCCTGAGCTGTTGCCAGAGCATGCAGGCGATTGCTGCTTTCGTCCGCGTCCGAGCCGAGCAGGGCCTGCACTTTGGCCTGGTCCTCCGGCGGATAGACCAGGATGTAGAGACGATTGAAACTCTGCCAGTAAGCATCCAGCTTTGAGTAAGCGACGGATTGATCGGCCGCAACGAAGGAGTCCTGTGTGATGAACGTCTGAGCGTCGTCGTCGTATCCGGTCAGGAGCAGGTAGTGGCCGGCCCATCCGTATTCCGGGATGTCGGTTCCTTTTTCGACAATCACCGGCAGGCCATTGGCCAGGATGCGCTTGAGCAACCGAATGTCACCGCCGACGCGGAAAGTGGCCTGCAGCCAGCCGGCGTGGGATTGGACGTAGTAGACCATTTCGTCCCAGCGCATGTTCTTGTCGCGCCGGTTGGGCTTGAGGGCCTCTGCGATCGTGTATTGATCACCTTGCCAGCCGAACATGCGCAGGGTCATGGCCAGCGTGGCCGGGCCGCAGTTGTTCCAATCCTGGTTCTCCCAGGCAGGTGAGGGCAGTGACGCGGAAGGCCCGGGCTCAACAAGCTTCACGCTCTCCGCGGTTGGCATCGCCGTGGCGAGCGGCTCGTCGAGCAGCGCGGGCTGCGCAGGGGCCGGAGTTCCCGGTGAGAGGCTGGGCCGCGCAACCTCACCCGAGGCCGGCGTCGGCAGCACGTCGCCTGGGTAGAGCACGGCGCGCACGCGGGCCAGGGCAATGTCGAGGCGCCAATCGAGCCGGTGCTGCACAGCCGGGACTTGGAATGCCCCTGCGCCGACAGCGAGAATGCCGACAAAGCCGAGAAGGAACCATGGCCACCGTGCGGGCCGAGGTCGGACGCGATGCATGCGCGCGATTTTACCCCACGGGTGTTAGCCGAAGAAAGGTCGAGGTTGAGAGATGTCCGAGCGGAGCGTGTGAGAAGCAGGCTGAATTGCCCAAGCGGCTCAACTACCCTGAGAGGGCCGGCTGGCCGCGGGCTCCTTGGAGGAAGGAAGCCCGCCGCAACTGTTCCGGAGTGACCTGCGCATCGTGCAGATCCGCTTCGCGCAAGTCGGCCAGGCTCAGGTCCGCGCCGGCCAGATCGGCGCCACGCAAATCCGCCCAGCGCAGATCAGCGCCCTGCAAGCCTGCGCCGCGCAAATTGGCACGCACAAGCTTGGCGGCGCTCAGGTTGGCCGTGCCGAGTATGGCCGCCTGCAATTGTGCACCGCTCAGGTCGGCCCCGCTCAGGTTGGCGCTGCCCAGATCGGCCCAGCGCAGGTCGGCCTCGGTCAGATCGACTCCAGGCAGCCACAGCGGACCGGGGCGGTTGAGCAGATCGAAGATTTGCGCGCGGCTGAGCTCTGCCATGCTGTTCATCTCCCCTGCGCACAGCGCGGAGCAAAGAGTGGGGCGCGATATGGCGCGCCCCACTTGGCACGCCGGCTCGCCAGGCTACGTCGTGGACGGCAAGGCCTCGCCGTGGCGCACGCCGAGCATCAGTACGAATGCAACGACGAAGAAGAACGGCGCGATGAGGAAGATGAGATTGTAGTTGTTGCCGGTCCGTTCGATGATCTGGCCATTGGCGATAGGACCGGCGATGGCCGCGACCGTCGAGAACAGGTAATACAACCCGGTCGAGGTGCCCACCTGGTCTTGCCGTGCGGAATCCAGGACCATGGGCAGCGAGTTGACATTGACCAGGGCCCAGGCCATCCCGCCCAGGCCAAGTGCCACGGCGATGACCGCCATCACCGGGACGAAGAAGGCGATGAGCAGGAGCATCGAGAAGATTGCCAACCCCCACAGGATGGTGCGCCGGCGTCCGACGCGGGCGGCGATGAAACCGCTGGGCAGGGCGAAAATAATGAAGGTGAGATTGGCCACCCCCATCAGGATTCCGGCCAGGCTGGGCTTGATATGCAGGACGTTCACCCCGTAGAGCGAGAAGAAGGTTTCGATGGCGTTGAAGCCGACAAACCAGCAGAAGATCGCCAAGAGCAGTCGCAGCAGCGAGCCGCGGTTTCCTTGCGGCAGGCGGCGCAGGCGGGTGACCAGGAAGAGAATGAAGCCGGCGGCCATCACCAGGTAGCCCAGGCCCTTAACCAGCTCGCCGCGTATCCCCTCCAGCCACCAGTTGCCCAGGCCCCACAACAACAGCGAGACCACCAGCAGGATCACACTGGGCAACATGTCGCTCAGTTCCTGCGAATCCGCGGCGGTCGCCATAGGCTCGTGCGGTTCGCGGATAGCGAGAAGGACAATCAAGATGGCAATGACGGTCAGCGCCGCACCGAGCCAGAAGGGCAGCCCGGGATTCACATCATAGAGCAGGCCGCCGCCGATGTAGGCCAACACTCCGCCCACCCCGCCCATCAGGTTGATGATACCGTTGGCCTGGCTGCGCAACGGCGACGGGACGAGATCCGGCATGAGGGCGATCACCGGTGTGCGGTACAGCGCCGCGAAGAGCAGCATCACCGTGATGGCCGCGATGAACGCAGAGAAGGTGCGCGCGTTGGGGATGAAAGCGAACGCCACGGCGGCAATCGGCGCGCCGATCAACAGATAGGGCATACGCCGCCCGATGCGTGTGCGCGTGCGGTCGCTGACGACGCCGATCATCGGCTGGATGAAGAGAGCCGCCATGTTATCTAGGGTCATCAGGAACCCGATCGCCGCAGCCCCCAGCGAAAAGCGGGTTTGCATGATGACCGGAACGTAGGTGTTGTAAACGCTCCATAGGATCGACGTGCTGAGGAAGCCGAAGCCAAGGGTGAAAATCTGTCCGTAGTTAAGGCGAGGTTTGGCGACCATGTGACCTCCCGGGGGAATTAGCACCTCGGCGCGCCTGTTACCGCCGGGCGTGCCGTACCTTTGAGTATAGCCCGGGGGCTTGCACGGGGCAAACCCGCAAGCCGCCGCTCTCGACAGACTCCGAATCAGAGCATCGCGCAGGGTATAATCGCAGCGTGCTGGGCCTCACGCTTCCCGACCTGCTCTCGCGTCTCATCACGCTTGTCTTGGCGCTCACCTTTCATGAACTGGCGCACGCGGTGGTCGCCACGCGCCTGGGAGACCCTACCGCAGCCCAACTGGGGCGCCTCAGCTTGAACCCATTGCGCCATCTCGACCCGCTCGGTTCGTTGATGCTGGTGGCCGTGGGCTTCGGCTGGGCCAAGCCCGTGCCGGTCAACCCCAACAATCTGCGCCCCGGTCCACGGGCCGGGATGGGCATTGTCTCGGCCGCGGGTCCGAGCGCCAACTTGTTGCTCGCCGCGCTGGCGGCGCTGCCCTTCGCGCTGGGCCTTGTCGGGCCGGAATTCGTCCCGCGCACGCGCTTCCTGCCCACGCCGGCCTTCTTCCTCACCCAGTTCGTCATCATCAACATCATTCTGGCCGTCTTCAATCTCCTGCCGTTTGCCCCGCTCGACGGCGAGAAGGTGGTGGGCTCTTTATTGCGCGGGTCGGCCGCACGCACTTTCGACCAACTGCAGCGCTACGGCCCGATGATCCTCATAGTCCTGGTCTTTGCCTTGCCACTCGTGGGTATCGACCCCATCTCATGGATTATCCGCGGCGTCGGCCAGGTCCTCTTCTCATGGTTTGTCTCGTGGGGAAGTTGACCCGCAGCCGGCGATGGGATCCACCGCGAAGGTGAACAACGTGACATCTCCTGCCTCTCCCACCGGGAAGGTGACACTCATCGGATTAGGCACGCGCGGCACCGCGCTCGGGTTGGCCCTGGCCAAGCCGGAGTTGAATTTGCGTGTCGTGGGGTGCGATCGCGACGCGGGCGCCGCCAAGCGCGCTCTCGCAAGTGGGGCAATCCACCACGTCGAGCGCAATTCCGGGCGAGCTTGTGAGGGATCGGATCTGGTCGTGCTGGCCGTGCCCTTTCTCGAAGTGCGCCCTGTTTTGGAAAGTATCGCCGCGGCGCTCAAGGTGGACGCGGTGGTGGTAGAGACCGCACCCCTCAAGACGCCCACCTTCGGGTGGGCCGCCCAGGCCATGCCGCGCGACCGCCATCTCGTCGGCGCCTATCTCATTGCCAGGAGCCCAACCCCCGAACCGCCCACACCGCTCTTCGATCGCGCGCTGATGATCATCGTGGCCCCGCGCGGATCGGACAGCACTGCACTGGAGTTCACCGCGCGCCTAGCGCCGACCCTGGGGGCCTCGACCTTCTTCGTGGATGCGGAAGAATTCGACGGCTTGATGGCCGGGACTCGGCACCTGCCACTACTACTCTCGCTGGCCTGTTATCGCGCCGTGACCGAGGCGCCGGGATGGCGTGACGGCCAGCGGATCGCCGACGACACATTTGCCGAAGCCACCTCGCTTCTCACGAGCCTCGATGCGCCGCGTGCTGCGGCGGAGCTGGCCGCCAATCGCGAGAATCTTGCGCGCCGCCTTGGCCTCGCCATTGAGCAGCTGGAGGAATTGCGCCGCATCCTGGCTGGTGATGAAACGCAGACGGCGGATGAGCTGGAGACCTTGCTGCGCGAGGCCATGCAGGGCCGCCGGCGGTGGATGCAGGCCCGGAGCGACCCCTCGCACGATCACGCCGACCAGCGGCCCGAGATGCCCTCGTTGCGCGATAGCTTCGCCCGCATGTTCGGCCTGGGGAAGGACCAGCGGGATATCATTCGTGCCGCGAAGGACGCTTCGACGGCAAAGAAACCGTGAACCGCGACCGCGAGCTGCCCGAAAACGTCTGCTGCTACATCGTACAATGTGCCGACGGCACGCTGTACACGGGTTGGACGGCCGATATCGAGCGACGCGTGCGCGATCACAACGCCGGGCGCGGTGGACGCTACACCCGTGCGCGCCGGCCCGTGAATCTGATTTACACCGAGCCTCAGCCCGATGCACGCACCGCGCGCCAACGCGAGGCGGCCCTCAAGAGGCTGCGGCGAGAGGCGAAGCTGGCCCTGGCGGGAGCGTCGGATGAACCCTCCGCCAAGTGAGCCGCACGCCGCGCCCCGTCAGTTCATCTATCATCTCCTCCCGCAGCCCGATTGGGATCGGGCGCGCGCGACCGGGGCCTACGCACCCGCCGGGTTGGCGGAGGAGGGATTCATCCATTGTTCAACGATTGCTCAACTGGCCGGCGTCGCAGAGCGCTACTTCGCCGGCCGGGCCGATGTCGTGATCTTGCGCATTGATCCGGCGCGCCTGTCGGCTCCCGTGCGCTACGAGCCGTCGGAACCGGGTCAGCTCTTCCCACACCTGTATGGCACCCTCGAACTCGAGGCTGTCGCGGAGAGCCGGTGCCTGGACTTTGACTCCGAAGGCCGCGCGTTGCTGCCGGCGCAGTGGCAGCCGGCGCCAGATGCTGGCCGTCCGCGGGCTGCCTCGGGCGCCCTCGCGAGAAAGGATGATCATGGCTCATCGCCTGCAATGGATTGACGATGAAATCGCCAACTTGACCTCGAGCGGCCTCTACAACCGCATTCGCACACTCTCCTCCGCGCAAGGGGCCTACCTCACGGTGGATGGACGGCGGGTGCTCAACTTCTGCTCCAATAACTACCTCGGGCTGGCCAACCATCCGCGGTTGGTGGAGGCGGCGCGCGAGGCCGTGATGCGGTACGGTGTGGGTCCGGCCGCGGTCCGCTCCATCGCCGGCACCACCGACTTGCACCTCGAACTCGAGCGGCGCCTGACCAAATTCAAAGGCGCGGAGGCGACCGTCACTTTTCAGAGCGGGTTCACCGCCAACCTAGGCGCCATCGCCGCCCTGGTCGGAAACGAGGACGTCATCTTCTCGGATGAACTCAACCACGCGAGCATCATCGATGGATGCCGTCTCTCGGGGGCGAAAGTTGTACGCTATGCACACGCCCAGGTGGACGACCTGCGGCGCGTTCTTAAGGAGCAACGCACATCGTTCCGCCGCGCGCTGGTCATCAGCGACGGCGTATTCAGCATGGACGGCGATGTGGCCCCGCTCGCGGACATCGCTGCGGCGGCGCACGATCACGAGGCCATGCTCATGGTGGATGACGCACACGGTGAAGGCGTACTCGGCCACGGCGGCCGGGGAATCATCGACCACTTTGGGTTACACGGCCAGGTGGATGTGGAAGTGGGGACGCTCTCCAAAGCATTTGGCGTGGTGGGCGGGGTGGTGGCCGGTTCGCCCTCCCTGGCCGACTGGCTGCGCCAACGCGGCCGGCCTTTCCTCTTCTCCTCGGCCATGACCATCCCGGATGTTGCCGCCTGCCTGGCCGCGATCGATCTGCTCGAGTCGTCCACCGAACTGGTCGATCGATTGTGGGAGAACGCGCGCTTCTTTAAGGGTGAGATGCAGCGTCTGGGATTCGATACCGGCCGCAGCACAACCCCCATTACGCCGATCATGCTGGGTGAGGCACCCCTGGCCCAGGAGTTCAGCCGCAAGCTGTTCGAGGCGGGGGTGTTCGCGACGGCCATCGGCTACCCCACCGTGCCCAAGGGCAAGGCGCGCATCCGGGTGATGATCTCGGCCGCGCATGGGCATGACGACCTCGAGAAGGGATTGGAGCTCTTTGCCGGCGTTGGCCGGACGCTAGGCGTGCTGCCGGCATAGCCTCTGGCAACGTGCCTATAGGGCTGGCTTCGGTCTAACCTCCTCAGCAGCGAACGCGCGCGCGAGGCAAGGGGCGCGCGCATGCCTCGCGGATCAGACACCCGCAACTAAAGGACAATCGATGGCCCGTTCAAGCGGCGCGATGAGGCGAGGTGGCATTGGCCTCCAGGGCGACGTGGCAACACGGGGGCGCGTGCGCCTCCGGTGGTCGTGCGAGGGCCGGGCGCGACCGCTTGGGGTGGCTTGCCTGCGTGATGGAGAAAGCAGCGCTGGTGGAGTTAATGTTGTCGGGCCCGCGTGAGCGGGCCC
>Ga0315277_10000637_pt1 | contig 54865 bp, 63 predicted proteins | sample YL17G05_15_MG_FD_203695 | JGI IMG/M metagenome (GOLD analysis project Ga0315277, IMG submission 203695) | Sediment microbial communities from Yellowstone Lake, YNP, Wyoming, USA - YL17G05_15 | ecosystem: Environmental > Aquatic > Freshwater > Lake > Sediment | place: USA: Wyoming | collected... | reverse complement strand
AGATTGTCGCTGCTTCCTGAAACGTGACCCCGTGTTTTTTAACGTTTGCAGTCGCCTTCTTGGGGTCCCATTCAAATTTCATATTGCCTCTTCTAAATATTATATCAGAATTGCATATCTATCGCAGCTATTATTATGGCCGACAGATATTAGGCAGAAAAATTACATTATGATATGATAATTGCGTCTGTCATTGGTTGCATGAGTTTTGCCTAACCCATTAAAATTAAAAATGGTTTTATGGTGACAATCATGGATATCCGCAATTCCTCGAAAGAGCCTGGCGGACATCTGAAGAAGGTAAAAAAGGATGATGCGGTCCAGGCTCTCCGGGGCATGTAACCTCCGTGTTCCTGGGATGATAGAACATTATCAAAAAATGACAGAAGCGTCAAGATATTTGAATCTGCAATTCAGACACTGGACTTCAGATAAGTGGGCCCCGTAAAGGTAGTGCGAACCTGAGTCACGCTCTTGTGTGGAATCCCGTCGAGGCGCCACATAAAGTAGAAAAAGTAAGGGGGAGAGAATAGATCAGAAAAACCTCTTGAAAAAAAAGATTGCCTCCCCTATGATAATCAATAATTCGTCACGGAGGTGATTCATGCAAAAGAAAACACGGAAGAAAGCAATCTGGACGGGAGTCATTCTAATTTTATTATTAGGGGCCTTCGGATGTGGTAATCTATCTCCCTTTGGGACAGTTCGAGAACGGGAACCAGAGGTGCGGCAAACCACTTCAACCTCCTATGGATTTGAAGATATTCCCTTACCTCCTGGGATGACCCTCAGCCGGAGAGAATCATTTATTTACGAAACAAAGACAACCAAGGCCGGGCTCCTCATCTATGAGGGAAAAGGAGAGATGGAGAAATTGGCCAACTTTTTCAAAAAACAGATGCCAAATTATCAGTGGAGATTGGTGAGTAATTTTGAACTCCATAATGTGATGCTTACCTTTATTAAAGAAGGATGGAGCAGCGTCATCTACATCCTCCCCCAAGAAAACGAAATGAAGAGGCTCGAGATCCGGGTCGGACCGATTGAAATCAAAATCCTTCCCTCAAAAGATTAATTGGATACCCCCTCACCCTTTCTCTCTCCCCTGCCTTCGTCCCGCGAGGCGGGACTACGCGCAGGCAGGCGCCAGGGGAGAGGGGCTAATCTTTGGTTCCTCCCTTGTGACAGCCTGCCTGCGGCAGGCAGGAAGGGGAGGGCAGGGGTGCTTAGAGACCAATCAGATTGAGATGACAGAGACACTCCATTTAGAATCTCCTGCGAAGATCAACTTGAGGCTGGAGATATTAAAGAAACGGGAAGACGGGTACCATGAGGTGAGGACCATCCTCCAAGAGATTAGCCTTTTTGATACACTCCTCTTTTCTCTAAAAAAGGAAAGGGAAATTTCGATCGCCACAAATCATCCCCATCTTCCCACCGGGAAAAACAATTTGGTCTATCAGGCCGTTCAATCCATCTTGAAAAAATCAGATTACCAGGGGGGAGTCCGTGTCAAAATCGAGAAGAGAATTCCACTGGGTGCAGGACTTGGAGGTGGAAGCAGCAATGCTGCAACGACGCTGAAGGCCTTGAATCAGCTTCTAAAGTTGGGCCTTTCTAAAAAGGAGTTGATGGAAATGGGGGTGGGGATCGGTGCAGATGTCCCTTTCTTCTTTTTGGAGGGCGCGGCCATTGGTTCAGGAATCGGTGAGCGACTCAAAAAGATAGAGCTTCCAGGCTTATGGTATGTTCTCATATATCCAAATTTTGAGGTTTCGACGCGTTGGGCTTACCAAAATTTCGTATTGACAAAAAGGCAATTTCATTTTAATCTTCAAAAGTTTACGAGATCTCCGGAAGAGATCTCCCGCGGCTTGCGAAACGATCTGGAGGAAGTGGTTTCGGAAGAATATCCTCAGATTGGCATCATGAAAAAGATGCTCTGTTCTTGTGGCGCTTTGAGTGCGTTGATGACGGGAAGCGGTCCGACTGTTTTCGGGATTTTTTCAGAGGGGAGAGGTGCCTCAAAGGCTTACAGAAAAATAGGAAAATTGGTGAAAACCAGAGGCTGGATCGTTTTGAACGCACACAGCATCCCTTAGTAAGGTGAGAGAATAAGGTCTATTGTCTTAAGGTTAAGGCTATGATGCCAGAAAACAAACAGGCCCTGAACCTAATATGGTACAGGGCAGGCTTCATAGCCCTTACCCAAAAGATCATTTTTATGATAAGGGGGCGCTATGGAAGTAACAGAGGTTAAAATATTTCCTGTTCAGGAAGATCGGCTCAAGGCGTATGTGGCGATCACTTTCGACCGTTGTTTCGTGGTTAGAGATTTGAAAGTGATCAATGGGAATAATGGATTGTTTGTAGCGATGCCGAGCAAGAAGAGGAAAGATGGTACTTATAGGGATACCGCCCACCCGCTCAACAATGAAACCCGGCAGATGATCGAATCCGTCGTTTTAGCAGAGTATTATAAGGAGGTACAGAAGAGCAAGTAGCCCAATTGCAAATGTCAAAATCCCTGCCTTCGCCGGAGCGGCTTCGCGCAGGCAGGTAAATGTCAAATGAGTGTCAAATTTGAAAATGGCGTAACTCAACCCTTTCAGGGTTGACCATCATCAAGGCTAAAGCCTTGAGTTACAGTATTTGGGGTTTGAGTTTTGACATTGCTTCAAAGAAGATTGGGGTGTCGTCAAGCGGTAAGACACAGGTCTTTGGAACCTGGATTCGGAGGTTCGAATCCTCCCACCCCAGCCATTCATCCGGAGAGTAGAAAGTTGAAAGTTGAAAGTAGACGGTGGTTATGGAAAATTATAAAACGACTCACCACCTCCCACTTTCTGCCTACCGGACAGGGAGGTGCTTATGAGTAAAAAAAGGGTACTGATCAAACCAGAGGAGGATTTAAGTTGGTTAAGAGTATTCACCGGAAATTCAAATACCGAACTGGTTCAAAAGATCTGTGACCATCTGGGAACCTCCCTTGGAAGATCAGTGGTGAGCACCTTTAGTGATGGGGAAATTCATGTTGAGATTGACGAGAGCGTCCGGGGAATGGACGTATTCGTAATCCAGTCTATTTCTTCTCCTGTCAATGACAATCTGATGGAGCTCCTCATTTTGATCGACGCCCTGAAAAGAGCTTCTGCGGAAAGGATTACTGCCGTGTTGCCTTACTACGGCTATGCCAGGCAGGACCGAAAAATTCTGCCCCGGGCACCCATCTCCGCAAAGCTGGTCGCAGACTTGATCACGACAGCAGGGGCTTCTCGGATTCTAACAGTCGACCTTCACGCTGGTCAGATTCAGGGCTTCTTTAATATTCCAGTGGATCATTTATTTGCTGCCCCGGCGTTGCTGGAGCACCTGAGGCAATTGAAGAATGATCTCGTTATCGTCTCTCCGGATGCAGGAGGGGTGGAGAGGGCTCGAGCCTATGCGAAACGATTGGAAGCCTCCTTGGCTATTATTGATAAGCGAAGAGACTCTCCCAATGTTTCACAAGTAATGAACATCATCGGGGATGTCAGTGGGATGACCGCGGTCTTGGTCGACGATTTGGTCGATACAGGAGGGACATTAGTTCGGGCAGCTTATGCCCTGGTTGAGAAAGGAGCGAAAGATGTCTATGCCTGTTGCACCCACCCTGTCCTTTCAGGTAAAGCCGTGGAGATCATCTCAGAATCACCCATCGAGGAAATGATCGTGACAGATACCGTACCACTTAAAGAAGAAGCCAGGGCATGCCCGAAGATCAAGGTGGTTTCTATATCCAGTCTGTTGGCCGATGCCATCCGAAGGATTTATGAGGATGAATCCGTAAGTAATTTGTTCGTTTAAGAGTAGAAATCCCGCTGAATCCTCCAGAAGCTGTGAAATGATTCAGGCGGAGGTTGGGCATGGGGGATGAAAAGGGATTCATCCGCCTACGCAGGAGACCACGGGCTTGCCCGTGGGGCTCCATTTATTATCTTTTGCGAAAAGGAGTGACCAATGGAAAGACCTGTATTAAGAGCAGAGGTTCGAGAGGGAATTGGAAAGGGGAGGGCCAGAAAATTGAGGGTAAAAGGCCTGATCCCAGCCATCTTTTATGGCCCCCGGTCCAAATCGATCCCTTTGGTAATTGATCCCAAGGAATTGGTAATAGCCCTACGAACAGAAGCAGGGGAGAATGCCTTGATCGATCTCGATATCCGAAAGGGGGATCAGTCCGATCGGAAGGTTGTGATGGTGAAAGACCTTCAAATCCATCCTCTTCAAAGGACGACCCTTCACACCGATTTTTATGAGGTGACCATGGATGAGATGGTCACGGTGGAAATCCCCATTCACCTGGTTGGGAAACCGGAGGGGACAAAGGTGGGTGGTATTCTCGAACAGATCCGAAGGGTGATCCAGATCCAATGCCTTCCTGGTGATATTCCCAAGGCAATCGATGTCGACGTCAGTTCCTTAAAGATCGGTGATTCGATTCACGTTCAAGACCTAACGGTGGAGAAAGCAAAGATCTTATTCGATACCAACTTTACCATTGCCACCGTGGTGCCACCTGCTGTTGAGGAGAAGGTGGTCGAAGAGGTGGTTGCGGAGGCAGCTCCAGAGGCGGAGGTAAAGGAGAAGGAGGAGGAGGAGGAAAAATAATCGAGTGTGAAGGTCATCGTAGGACTGGGGAATCCTGGAATCCACTACCGGGGGAACCGACACAATATCGGATTTCTGGTGGCGGATCGACTTGCTAAAATAAACCACATCCTCATCTCTCATAGACGTTTCAAAGCCCTCTACGGAACAGGATGGATCGATTCTCAAGAGGTCGTCCTCGCCAAACCGATGACCTTTATGAATCGAAGCGGAGAAGCCGTAAAAAAGGCACTCCTTTTTTTTTGCGTGGGAATGGAAGATTTGATCGTCATCCATGACGATCTGGACCTCCCATTCGGAAGGCTTCGCTTTAAACGGCGAGGAGGGGACGGAGGGCATCAGGGGGTCCGATCCATTATCGAATCGATGGGTGGAAATGCCTTTTTGAGGTTGAAAGTGGGGATTGGAAGACCTCCTAAAGGGATGGAACCCGCCGAATATGTCTTAGCCTCCTTTGATGAGATCGAACGGCCTCTTTTAGATGAGATTACTTCACAGGCGGCGGAATCGATAGCAGTGGCGCTTCTTGAAGGACTTGATGTGGCGATGAATCGGTATCAGAAAAAGATCACTCTCCTTTTTCAATCTCCATGAAGATTTTTCCGTGGTGAAAGATGCGGACCCCTCCTGTCTCTTCCGAGATGGCGATGGCGAGGGCATCGGTCAGACTGGTAATTCCTGCCGCAGCCCGATGACGACTTCCCAAGCCTAAGGGGATTTCGATACTCTCGCCCGAAGCATCAAGGTGGCGGCCCGCAGCCAGGATGACGCCGTCCTCCCGGAGGATGAAGGCGCCATCGATGGATGAAAATTCTTTAACGGTTTCCTTCAGACGGGGGTCCAGAATATTTCGCTCCTCTTCAGGATACCCCTGAAAGGGGTTGATCACCATGGGATGTGAAAATTTGAGAACATCCTCATGCTTACCCAAGACGAAGATGGTCCCGACGGGTTTTCTCCCTTCTTTCCCTTCGATGGAGATTTCCAAAGCGAGGGTCAAGAGGGCATCGAAGACTTCTGGCATCACGATCTCTGAGATGACGGGAAGATCGGAAGAGGCAATCATTTCAAATTCCGTTCCAAATTCAAGGATAAGGAGGTTATCAAGGACTTTGGATTGAGGGATACCTGAAAGGCACACCCATTTATCTCCTTTCTTAACCAGACCCTTCGAGAGGGCTTGAATGATTGCCATCTTGATCTGATTGATCCGACCCAGTGGGACATCAGGAATCCTCAGCACTTTTTTAAGGACTGAGCTGGCTTCCTGAAAGGAGGCATAATCCTTAATAGCGAGGATGAGATCAACCTGCTTCTCCTCGCCGATTTTGGCCAAGGCATCGTAATCCTCGATCATATCGGCATAGAGCAACACTCCTTTTGAATGAGTCTTTTTGGCGATGGCACAGGCTGCCTCCACCATCATCCGATTCTGCTGCTTCATCGTTTCCTCCGCAAACCAGAAGTATCCATAAAAGGGCTGTATTTTATCCTTTTTTTATTATACAAATATAACTGTAGAAATCCATAAAATATTTCCAGGCCCAAATTTTAAATTCGAGTTTCATATTTGGCATTTGAACTTTGTCATTTGACATTTTAATTCGAGGGAGATATGGGTTTTCGATGCGGGATTGTCGGCCTTCCAAATGTTGGAAAATCGACGATCTTTAATGCCTTGACCGCAGCAGGGGCGGAAGTAGCGAGCTACCGCTTCTGCACCATCAAGCCGAATATAGGGATCGTTCCTGTTCCAGATAAAAGGTTAGAGAATATTGCAAAGTTGATCCATCCCAAAAAGATGATTCCCACCACCCTTGAATTCTTCGATATTGCCGGCTTGGTAAAAGGGGCGAGCAAAGGGGAAGGCCTTGGAAATCAATTTTTAGATCACATTCGAAACGTGGATGCGATCGCCCACGCAGTTCGCTGCTTTGAGAACAAAAACGTGGCCCATGACTTCCGTTCAATCGACCCAGTGAGAGATATCGAGGTGGTCAATACGGAGTTGATTTTGGCGGACCTCCAGACCGTAGAGAATCGGATGGCAAAGGCGGAAAAGGCCCATCGGGTCGTTTTAAAGGAAGCGGGTCTGGAAGTGGAGGTCTGCCGTGAGGCTCAAACCGTTTTGAATCAGGGGCGCAGGGCAGGGACCCTTCACCTCACAGGGGAACGGGAAGCACTCTTTTCGGATTTACATCTTCTCACGGCAAAACCAGTTTTTTATGTGGCCAATGTTGATCAAAAAGAGTTAAGAGAAGAAGGGGCCTGTTTGAAGTCGATGATGGACTGGATACAGAAAGAAGGAAGCAAGGTGGTTGTCATCTGTGGCGATCTGGAAGCAGAACTCGCAGAGTTGAAGGAGGAAGAGAGGGAAGAGTTCAGAGGGGAGCTGGGCTTGGAAGGTTCGAGCTTGGAGCGATTGATACAGGTCGGGTACGAAATCTTGGGGCTGGTCACTTTTTATACGACCGTAAGCTTAGAACTCAGGGCTTGGACGGTTCCAAAAGAGACTCCCGCTCCCAAGGCAGCGGGAAAGATCCACAGCGACATGGAGAGGGGATTTATTCGTGCAGAGGTCATTTCGTACGCTGATTTTGTGGCTTGTGGTTCTGAGCATTCGGCAAGGGAGAAGGGACTCCTTCGGTCGGAGGGAAAGGACTATTCGATAAGGGATGGGGATATTGTCCACTTCCGTTTTCATGTATAACTATATAAATTCCAAATTGAGGAATTTCGGGATTTTGGTCAATTCCTCAATTCCTAAATCCTGAATTCTATCAATTGGGGATTCAAGGCAAGGCATCAATGGGGGGACCGATGAATTGGCGAGTCTTTCAATATATCTTTTATTTGATTCCCATCCTCTGGTCTTTCATCCAAGATCTGGTCTGGGAAGAACTCTCCTTAGGAGAGATCAGAACCAACTACCTTTTTGGGAAGGCCAATGCCTATGACCGGGCCAATCTATTAGAAAAGTCGATCAAAGTATATGAGGAGATTTTGAAAAGAGATCCGAACAGCATTCCTGTTTTTTTGAACTTGGGAGGGCTTTATTATCGCAGGAAGAATTATGAGATCGCCATTCCTTATTATGAAAAGGTGATTCGGGCGAATCCAAAACACTATCAAGGGCACTATTGGTTGGCGATGTGTTATTGGAAATTACAGCGCTATTATGCAGCGATCAACACTTTGGAAGAGGTCATCGAATTTCTACCGACATTTAAGGACGCCCTCAACCTGATGGGCGAATGTTACGAACAGATCGGAGAAGGAGCGAAGGCAGAACATTGTTACCTCAAAGCGATCAGTGCCGATCCCGATGGGATCATTATCCATGGAGGTCACAACCCCATGGATCAAAATCCATTAATGAATTTGAGACATTAACGATACCACCTTTTTGCTAACTTCTTGGTGTGGTGGATTTTGTGACTGCTCGATCTCTCTAAGCCATCTTTCTATTTCCGATTCCTTAAAATAAATCATCCCTGAAATCCTGATGAACGGAATTTGCCCTTTTCTTGCCATAGAAATAACCCGATTTGGCTTAAATCTGATAAATTCAGCTATTTCTAAAGGGGATAGAAGTTTTTCTCCATCAACCTCTATGGGTTGTGAAATGTGGTTATTCGGTAACGTTCGAATAAATTCCATTAACCTTTCTGACGACCTAAACCATTCCCCCTCTAATCTTTGATTTTTAAATTTCCGATGGAGAAGTCTTTCCCTTTTTGAATCGCCATTGATTATCGCAAGGACTCGCAAGGGATGGGGAGAAAAGGTTTTCATGTGATCCAATCTCTTTTTAATATCCCATGTGATACCAATCTTTATCGGTCCATCATTTCCTTGTTGAATAAAGTAGATTTTCATTTTTGTACCATCCTCGCTTCTTGCAGATCAATAACCTTCCTGGTTTCCCCTAAAACCCTATCCAAAACGTTGACCGCTTTGCTTTTCTTCCCTGGCGCAAGGTGAGCATATCTCAAAGTCATGGTCAAATCCTTATGGCCTAACAACTCCCTCACCGTGTTTAAATCCTCCCCTGCCATAATCAAATTTGAAGCAAAGGTATGCCTCAGATCGTGGAATCGGAAATCTTCAATCACCGATTTCTTCAGGGCATCATGGAATGACCGCTTGATTCTATCGAATCGTCTCCCATAAAAGCCACTAAAAACATATTCGTCTTGTCTATCCATGGCCCTCAATGTGGTCTTGACGGTCTCATTCATGGGGATATCCCGTCTTTCATGGTTCTTTGTATCCAGGAGAGTAATAAACCCCTGTCCAAAGTTTACCTGATCCCATCGGAGGCCTAAAAGTTCGCCTTTCCTCATTCCCGTATGGACGGCCAGGGTGACGATCGGTTTCAAGAAATCCTCACAATTTGAGAGAAAGATTTGTACCTGATCTGGCATTAAATACCTCACGCGCTTGACCTCGCCTTTCAGAAGTTTGACCTTCTTCGCCGGGTTCTCCTTTGCCTTACCCCACTCGATCGCTTTTACATAGAGGTGTTTAATCAAGGCGAGCTCTCGGTTTAGGGTCGCTGGCTTAACCGTTTCCTTTCTCTTGACTTTGTATTTTTCAATTTGCCACATAGTAATCTCCTGCAGGATCTTCGTTTCAAATTCCTTGTTCAAAGCTCGCAAGGAACAAAGGTCACGCTGGAGTGAGGAGAGTTTCTTGTTCGCCTTCGCCCATTGCAGATATTCTTTTGCGAAGTCATAGAATCTGATAGGGGAGGGGTCCCTCCTCACGTCAAAATACTTGTTTTCAATGATCTCGGTCTTTCTCTTGGCTATCACCTTCTCAGCATCTTTCCGGGATGGACCGATCGACTCCCTGATCCTCTGACCTTTAAATCGAAAATCAACATACCAGTTTTCACCGCGCTGATAAATTGACATTCAAATCTCCTCCTTCCGGCCATCGGCCTACTTTATTGCTGTTGTCTCTTTCCTCTCCCTGGGTAGATAGGGGAGAAGGGCCTTTTTTTTGATCACCTCTTGTATGGCCTCAAGATCATTCTTGGCATAGGGACCGCTGATTTCAAAAGAGTGACCGATAACATAGCTAAGACTAAAGGTTGCTTCTACTATCGGCCAAAATAAATCCTTTATCTTTTCGGCCTTGAGTCCATTATTCAAATCATCTTTCAAGATGACTGTTTCTATTTGATCGTCAATATTTTTAGGGAAAATAAAATCTAAAATTGGGATTCCACTGACATAAATATCGTCGTTATCCAATCGGCAGAAAAAATCAAAAATTCTTTTACACCGCTCATCTAATTTTTTCGTTCTCATAGCATCCTCCTCCCTGGCCATTGGCCTGTTAGGGGTTAGGGCTTACCTTGTTATTCTTCAATTCGTCCAGGATCTTCTTTGGTGCCATTTCGTCAACCAGAAGATCCCAAATCAAACTTTTAACACGATCAAGTGCTGCGACCCGACGGTGGATGAATTCTTCACTCACCAAAAGCCCCACATTGGGACTCCCCGCCATGGAATACAGGTTCTTGAGGTATTCCTTGACCTTTGATATTTCCTTTTCCATGTGATCAAAAAGCACCTTTTTCTCCTTCTGCTCTTTCGATTCCTTATAATGAAGTTTCTTACCCATCCTGGTCTCCTCCTCTTTGCCTGTGGCAGAAAAGGTTAAAGGTTCACCTCCTTTCAATTGGATTGAGAATTAATCTACTAACTGTAGCAGGAATCCAAGGGCAACCAGAATCAGGCCCCACTTAAAAATGGTAGGGTGTAGAAATGATGCCAAATAAATGCGACGATTCCTATCATCCGTTTGATAGGCGCCCTCTCGGTTTTTGCCAAAAGATAAGCACACCATCAAAGTTCCAAGGAAATTTAAGGAAAGGCCAACTTTAACAATAGTGTCCATAGTTCTCCTCCGTGCCGTTTTTGGAGTAAACCAAAAGCCCTCCCAACTGACAGGGGCCAGAGGAAAGATGCTTGATGGGCAAGTTTCCTTTCCCTGAAAGTCAAGAGGGCAAAAATAGGTGTGATTTTAGAAACGAAAAGCATCTTTAACCTCTGGCAATTTCAATTATGGGCATAAACCAAAGAGAAAGTCAAGATAATTTATTTTCCTATCAAAACCTATCATCTGAATTTAAAAAAAGGGAGAGGTTATCTCCTCTTTACCCATTCGTCAATTTCCTCTTTGATGAATCTCCAATTTCCGCCGATCCGGTGACCCGGTAGGCCGTTCTTCTTTTTGAGCAATCGGCGCGCCGTGACCTCGGATATTCCTAAATGCTTGCCCAGTCCGTGAAGGTCCATGTATGGTCCGGTGATTTCTTTCATAGGCAATTCCCCTTTCTACAATGCGTTTAAAGCCCTTATTCCTTCTCCCCCTATAAGACCCATTGACCCATGATTTAACCCCTCCCTACTCTGTAGGGGATAGCGTTTTACGGGATAGAAAGGGTATTATTCCCCCTCTCCCCCTCCAAAATCTTCAATATCTCCTTTTCTTCAAGTCGCCCAGGGTTTTCTCCTTTATTCAGGCGGTCCGCAAGCGCAAAGGCCAGCCGTTTAACAGCCGGAAGATTCTCTTGGATGGTCCTTTGTGTAAATTGACATTCCGCTTCGATCGCATCGGGTCTTTTCCCAATATCGGGAATTGAGACTATTATCGGATAAAGGCTATCCAAATCGTCTTGATCTCCACGACCAAATTCATCCCATCCAAAAACGATTGCCCTGCAGATCGGCCCTGCCATCTTGATAGAAATTATTTTCTTTATTGTCTCATCCCTCTTTTCAGGATCCCCCATGCCCTCGTCCAAGCCTGCGAGATTACTTTTGCCCACAAAGAAGGCCAGTTTCCCACCTAACCCATCTTTCACCAGCAATTCCATGCTTAACACCGGAACATTCAACCTATGAGCTACAACACAATGTCCAGCCTCATGATAACAACCTCGGAGGATTTCTCCTTGAAGGATTTGCCGCTTTTTTTCTCTTCTTATTAATTCCTTCCGCGCTTTCTTCATCTCTTTTCCAACCTTTCCTCAATCATCCTTTTCAGATCGCCTTTTTTGAGTTTTAGAGAATCCTCCAAAATCTCAATCAAAGCGTCATGATGAAGTTTTAACCTTTTTATCTGTTTCGATGGCGTTCCTAAATCAGATATTCCAAATGAAGGATCGTTGAATCTTGGTGGATATAATCTTTGATACTCATCTCTCGTAATCTTTTCAACCGTCCATCCTTCCGAGAAATTAAATACCCGTGCGGTCTGTTCAACATCCGGTTCTCCGACATCGGCCATTAAAAGAATCCCATCTTTATCTTTAAAGACGTGAACGAGTTTCTCTCTCATACTGCTACCTCAATCCCAAAAATATATGATTCTGTGTTCCCATTGGTGTTATCCATTCTGATTTTATAACCTGCTGCAAACTGCAAAATTCCTATTCCCAGATACCATTTATCCGTATAGGGGTCGAAAAGGTGAAGGTAATTAGCTCCACCGTCAACTGAAAATTCGAGGTAATTTCCCAAGGCACTTCTTGTCGTTGCATAGGTTAGAATAAATTTTTTGCCTGCGGGGACGGTATAAGTATCGGGAGCATTATCAACTATTGCCCATAAAACTGAGATATCCGAATCCGCATCCCATTCATGAATAATCATTGATGCGGCACACCCAGCATTATTACCTGTCACAATATCGATATGATCCCCATTTTCAACATACATTCCAAGGGTTTCAGATGGTAATTTTGTTTCTGTCCCAGGGTTAGGGGAATATTCCATAACATAATCATTTACTTTTATAGAGGTATAAACCCCTCCTGCCCCTGTTAAAGAATATCCCGCAATCATCCCCACTTTTCCCGCAGCAGGAGTATAAGTTGCAGTTTGAAGCGCCCCAGAAATAGAATATTCGGCAATAACCAAACTTTCCACATTCCAGGGAATCGGGAAATGCTTCATCCATTCTAATTTTTTGAGGTAGGCATTGGTCGGACTGGCGGCCACCTTAGGCGATTCGTTTCCCCATTTATCAATTGTTGTGACCCAGAAATAGTTCATTCCATTCATAGGATTGAAACCTCCTTCATCCTCTTCTTAGAAAGTGCCCTGGGTGGCCCATCAACCACCCAGAGCCTAAACTCTTTTGTCGCTTTACAGGTAGGTTGGCCCGCTGCGACTGGTGCTGTTATTTTATGAAATCAAGACACCTGCACCTGGTCTTGATCAGCCCCTTCGGAGAATCCCGCCCCGGCTGCAAGGGTCACAATATTAGAAAAAATTCTGATAGAGTTTTATTCAACCCTCCCCCATGCGAACACCATCAGGTTGTGAGTATCACCCGAATCGACCGTTAATGATTTCCCTGCCGTCAATACCATCCCATTGGGAAAATCCCATTGAATTAAACTATTGATCGCCATTGAAATAGGTCCGATGAGAGCAGTTTCAACCGACCCTGGCCCTGTCTCGCCCTCGCCGATGGTGATATCCTGCGTCCCTGCACTACCATTATTCAAAGTAAGATGATCAACGATAATGCTGGCTCCTGGTATGGCCGCTTTCAATTCCTCACAAGCACTCGCATCAGAACAGGTTGCGTTAATGATCCATCCAAAATGTCCTGGTTGGGGTGTCGTTATAACTGGTGCTGCCATAGTTCAACCTCCTATTATTAAAAGCCGGAGGGCATAACCCCCCGGCGCTAATAGTTTGACTAATAGTTATACAAGTCGATCCCCCAACAAAACGAACGGGCTGACTGTTGTGCCGCCTTCCAACGTCAAAGCCTCATTCCACAAGGGTTGGCCGTCGTGACGTTCAATAATTCTGCTTAGGATCATGTCCTGGGCAAATGCGACGTGTATCGAAGTATCAAATCTCATCTCCGATCTAAGTCCGACAACGTACTGGCTGAAATCGAATAATCCGATATCGCCTTTAGTCCCCAGACTTTCAACCTTTTCCGTGAAGAGAACGGGTCTTGTGAGAATCGTAAACTGTCCATTGATCTGACTCATTACGGGAATCGCCGATCCCCCTACCCCAATCGCAAGAGAAAGACTTAATAGCTGGGGGATAGTTGATTGATGCGCGACCCAAACCGAATTTGAGAATGACCCGGCAAACATCCTTGACATCATCTTTATCAAATTCTCATAGACGATGGTTTCTTTCTTCTGGCCTGTCTCCTTCGCTACGGTGACAACACAAGGAGCATTCAAGATCCCCAATGGTTGACCGGCTCCCGTGCCTTTTAAAAATGCCCTGTCCCGATACCACGCAAGGCCCTTGCCGCAAAGGTTCTCAATTTGTGTCATGCCACCCGGTGTGTCGGCGCTCAATTCAGAACTAAATCTGATTAACCCGGTCAGCTTCTTCGCATTCAATTCCATCGATCGCGTCTTAGGATCGTGCTCGTCGATCGTCCCTTCTTCACCCGTATAACTCGCTGTGAAGCCCCCGAAAAGTGCCACCCCGTGAGATCCTATAACCATGGCCGGGATTTTGATTGAGTTCGACGTCATGGGTTGTACATAACATCGAGGCTGGACTATTTCAGATTCAAGAGAAACCGCGTGGATATTAGCCGCCTGTTGAGAGGGCACCAAGAAGCCACCATCACTGGGGACAGTTTCGGTCATTCCCGCCCGAATCAATCCAGGATGGTAACGGCCACTGAAGACGGCCTGAAAAAATGTGCTCTCCTTGTCTTTCCATTCGTACCGACTATCCATACCGAAAAGGGAGTTGTAATCCTTTGGGTCCCTCGGTCCACGAAGAGCGTAAGCGATCGCGCCGGTTAACCGCACCGACCCGCCGCCCAGAGGTCCGTTCTGCAGGGTCAGGGGCTTTTCCGGCAACTCCATTTTTAACGCGTCAATCGCGCCTTCCAACTGCGCAACAAGGGCAGCTTCTTCTCGATCAAAGTCCCGCCCTTCGTCTCTCACCTTGTTTTGGAGGCTTATGATCGCCGCCTCCGACTTCCTGATTTTATCTTTTGCTTCCTGAGCGTTCATTTTGAAATCCTCCTTTGATTTTATTTTAAGTTTCAAACTATATACTTCTTTCATCTATACCTACTTAACATGGGAGAGAATACCCTACACTCCGCATCCCGCAGGAGTTTGAAATATCCCACCATGATATTTTTATCTATTCATTTCTCCCTTAAACTCTGTATGACAGACTGGACAAAACATTTTCTACTTTGTCACCTTTTCCAGTTCCCATTTTTCAAGAAGCCCTAACCGTTTTAAATATCGGTAGTCACTCTCGTAAACGTCATCCGTCATTTCGTGAGACTGACCATCGCTCTGCTGAGGACCCCACCATTTCTCCGTCCCTGTTTTTCTTCTCGGCCTTTTTTCCTCTAACTCATCAAAGTAAAATGACGGCCGTCTACCTGAAAAATCACTTTTGAGCCTCATTTCTTCCAAGTACCGGGCCATAATTGCGGCTTTGTTCGCCTTCCAAAACGAAATAATTTCCTCTTCCGTTTTGTCTTTTGACCATTCGGTGGAGATGGTTCCACTCCATTTAAAATAAATATAGGCGTCGTTACTCAACCCATCTGCCCCGATCCGCGCCCGTGGGAGTCTCCGTCTGTTCGTCGGCATTAGACCACCTCCGTTACTATCCAGGGAACCCTCGTGAACCCTTGACCGCTCCATTTCTTCAAAAGAAAGTTTCGATGTTCCAACCATGCAGCTTTTCTCTTTTCGCCCCCATCAAAAAAACGGGTAACGTGAAGGTCCCAGGCTGGAGTATCGCGTTCAACCTGTCCTGTTAGAAAATACGTTTCGATGGAGGAGTCCAGCGGAGTGCTCTCTTTGATCTTCCGCGTTCGTCTTGTGCGATTTGAGGCCATATTTTATCTCCCCGGAGGCCGACCTCGGCCATCCCGTAAAGGTTCAAGATCCAAATTGAGCGCCTTCAATGCCATCAAAAATTGTCCTCGTGCATCTCGAATAACCGATAAAAGAGGATGTGATTTGATCCCCCCTCGATCTCCCCGGACGGTGAGTCCATCCCGATCGACAATAACTTTCGCATCTTGAAATTCGTCATAGGCTTCAAAGGCCGTCTGTAAGAGCAATCTCCCGGCCTCATCTCCGATGTCGTACTCTTTCGCAAGAGAATTTTTGAGTTTCGTCGCTTCTTTGGATAGTTTTTTCATTTTCTCACCCTGGCGTATAAGCAAAAACTCCTTTTATTGCGAGCTGAGGAGCCCACTCGGTGAACGCCAGTGAAAGGCGTGGACATTTTGACCGGCTATCCACTTGTTATCATTGAACAATATTAAAATATCTTTTCTTACCATTCAGTTTCATCATTCATCCTTATAGGGCAATCTTTCATTCACCCGTATTGGAGAAATCGGGATTCTTTTAGAATATATTTGTGCCACATCATAAAAATTGTGGTCACACTTTAAGGGATATTTCTTATCCAGATCCATCAGAGCAAGGTAATATTCATCGGTCGTCATCTCTCGCCCCAATTTCTTCTTGATTAACGCGATACAGTCAACGCCCATATTTTTCTGTTGATCTAAGTCCATCCTTTTTGCACCGCCTCTTTGATCCAATCAGGAGCAGGACCTTCAGGGACTAAAGTCTTTCCGTAATCCCTCGCATTATATTTTCTATCCTCACTCTCAATAACCTTTTGACAATAGGCCCACGGCCCATCTTCAAATTCCCTTTTAATATAAGCCCGACACAAAGTATGGAGAATAGAACGTAGATTCTTTTTCTCTTTCAGCATTTTGTTTTTAAAGGCATTGACTTCAGGGAATATTTTTTCCTTAAAGAGCCTTGAACATACCTGTTCGATATCTTCTTTCAACTTTGGTTCTGATGCTTCTTGTATTTCTTCTTTAGTAGGTAAAAGAAAAGGCGCGTTAGCCTGCTCTTTTATATCAGGTTCAGTATCAGTATCAGTATCAGTATCAGTGATTGGCATACGGTATGCCATACCCTCTCGATTGGGTATGGCATAGGGTAGGTCAATCCCATAGTAAATACAGAAGTCCTTTACCAGTTTCGATTTCGGAAGTCCTAAGAGTATTTTCTTAATCGCTTCAACGTGTTTGGGATTTCTTAGGCTGATATTCGGATCGTACTTCAGGGCATTCTTTACCCATAAAATACCATCCTCAATGACAATCCATTGGCCTCGGCATAGCACCTCGAGTGCCCTCTTTATTCTGTTTTTTGTAAATCCGGTTTGTTTTGCGATCGGTTCGAGATAAAAAATGAAAATTCCTGGCATATTTGACAACGGACTGGTCCTTAAATTTAAGAATACGAACTTTGCTTCGATTGGGAGTGATCGAAAATCTGGATCATCCCAAAGATTCGTATAAATCGCCCGGTAAATTCCTCTGCCGTCAGATCCTTTATCTACTCCCATCTTTTATGCCTTTCAATCCTCAAAATTTCTCTTCTTCCTTTCCTTCTCCTGCTGTTCGATCCACCCTTGGACTGTCTTCTCTCTCCATCTGGTTGATCCCCCGATCCGAACGGATGGAGGCATATTAACACCGCGAGAAAGCCAGCTATAAATCGTTCCGGGTTTGACATTCAAAATCTCTGCAAGTTCTTTAGGAGTTATTAGTTTTTCCATTCCCTCTGTTCTCTTCCGCTAATCGGATGGTGACTCATCTCTTCGATAAAAAAGGTTGCCCCAAGAATGCCCCTAATCATTGCTAAGATATTTTCAATTTCCTTCGTGTCGAGCGACATCAATAAGATGATTAATTTCTCTCTGGCACTATCTCGTTTCCGAATCTCTTCTATCTTCTTCATGCCTTCACCTTTTACACCAATCTTTAGTAGATGTAAAAAAGGACTGCCATATAAGCAGTCCTTTCTTTTTTATCCCCATGACTTTAATGTGAAATTACGGTTTCAATCTTCTAAGATGTTTTTTGAACCCCTCTGGTCCCTTATCGCCAAAAAGATACCATTTAAAATCTTCCTTGTGGGATTCAAGAACTTCCTCAATCCTTCGGTTGATATCCTTCATATCTATTGGCGGCTGTTGATTTTTCTTTTTCCGGGGAGCTCCCTGTCCTTCCTTCTTGCGAATGCCGAGTTGGTGACGGTATTCTTTGATGACCTCATCAGACACATAATCCTCGGATTCTGAATAAAGACCCTTGTTCAGTAAATCGGCGATTTCACCATCTGTGTGTTCCCTAATGAAATCTTCTCCAAGAAGTTTAAAGAACAGATACCGTTCCGGCCTCTTCTTGTAATGTTCCTTTCTCGGAAATGTGGGATTGCCCTCTGCATCGATCCATATTTCCATTTTTGCATCCTCCATCTTTTTTAGGAAATCAGTATCCCCGTAAACCTGCGCTTCTGTTTTAAGTTTGATGATAGCAGGGTTTGTTTCATCCTCATCTTTAAAGACGCGCATGATCTCTATCGCGGCCTGCTTTGCCTTCTGTCTATCCCCACTGTTTAGATCGTTCCTTGCCTCTGCCAGCGGTCGTCCATTGCAGATTTCAAAAACTCCTTCTGATTGGCTTTGATGCCACCAATACGCACCCAGTATACCTGCTTTTGTGAATATGAGTAAAAATTGTTTCCTTGCCTCTTTGAGAGAAAGGAAATCCAAGCAATATTGTAAGAAAGGAGCGAACAGTTCGCCTATTCCGCCCGTGTCCTTCTTGTCTTTAAATGCTCGATAAAATCCCTTCGGATCGTCACTGTAACCCATAAATGGAGACATTAGGGCTTGCTCCACATGGTAAAGGGCCTCGCTCTCACCATCTTTAAACAAAATATCTTCCATTTCGGCATCTCCCCAAAATTCCTTATGGGGTTTTTCGCCCTTTTTTGATTTTTTCTTTTTCATCTCATTCTCCTTATGTGGGGGATTCTGTGACAGGTTCAGTTCCTTTTCGCTACTATCAAGGCTTTCCTGTCTTTCATCTCAAAGTTATCATTTCTAATTAAATTCGTCTACTTGCATGTTTCTAAAAACCTTGCTATTCTTACATTAAAGGGGATCATTATCCATGGAGGAATTTTGGATCCACCCTCTCAAGACAAAAAGGGGGAGGAGAGGATTAAGCATTGAGAGGAGATCAGCTATGGAACAAACGAGAGAAAGAGAATGGAAATCGGTCGCCTGCCCAGGGGGAAAGGGAAGGGCAACAGTGATGTGTGAATGGGATATTGTTTCAGAGAAAGGTCGAATTCTTAAAAGGACTCTGGCGCAGATCGATTGTCACAATCCTCAGTTAACTGTGTTTGGGGGAGTCGATTGCAACTGGAGGTGTGAGGGAGTGATCACGAAGAGGGAAAGATGATGCCTTTAAACCTTAACCTTAGCCTCAGCCTCAACCTTTTTTTTCATCCGCCTTCTTCTTTGAAACCGAGAATTTCTCTTCATCCATGACCCGTGGCGAGATGCCCCGAAATCCTCCCAAACTTGCATCAGGTGGAAGCAAGATCCAGGCGATGCCCAATTCTTCATCCATCTTGATCACCTCATCACCCGGTTGCAGCTTTTTCATGTTTAGATAATAACAAATTACAAGAATGATAACCAATTGAACGAGCCATATTAAATGGTTGACATTTGTTCCATTCGCTATCATTAGCACTATTCGTCATTCAATTTCAGGGACAGAAATGATTTGGGTGGTGAGACAATTCGTCACACATCAAACATTGGACTTTGGAGGGGAAAGAGTAAGATTTCCTATCCGCGTGGAGTTGGAATTTCAGCAGGAGGGACCCCGTGTATGTGCTGAATCGCTTCAAAAAAAGTCCTGTACAACAAGTCATTCCTGCTGAAACGATATATTGGATTAAGCGAGCGAGATCTGGACCTCCTCGTTGAAGAAGGGGTTCGAAAGGGTATCCAGGGTCATCTCGACATTCCAGAAGAGACAGAATAGAATAAGGAGATGGAAGCGAAAGACCGATCCAGGCAGGTTCGACGCATCCTGGTTTATGTCCTCTGTCATAGAGAATAAGATCAAGAGGGATTTCCGGGGAGTGACCGATATAGTAGTTCACATGGAGCCAATGGAGGAAGAAGGGTAGAAAAATAAGAGACAGGTCTGAAGAAGATCTTCAAACCCGTCTCATGCTGTCCACTCCAGCTTCGTTGATCCTATTTCTGTTCGGGTTTACTCTCTGGGGGAGTAGAAGCCTCCTCCTTCCCAATCTCCAATCTTGATTTGATCTCGCTGATGAAATAGACGAGGAGACCAACACCGATCAAAATCAGGAGGATCGGGACGACCGTCATCAATCCTTTGATGAACATCCCCCACCAGGTGACAAGAAGAATGAGCCCCACAATGATGACCACAACGCCAATAATAATTCCCAATACATTCGACACCGTCATCACCCCCTTTGAGAAATTGTCTTAATGGTGAGATAACTATCAAACAATAAGGAAGAAGTCAAGATGAATTTCGGCGAGATTTTTTCTTGAAAAAGAAGCCCATCCCTGCTAAATTTCATTTGTACATATATAAACCTGTTTATTGAGGAGATAAATGATGAAAATACCGGCAAAGGTTGTAATGAAGATTGTCTCAGTGAAAGGGACCTGTGAGGCGAAGCATGAAGTCGGGCAGGAGTTCGACTTGAGCGGAGATTTCACTGTCGGCACGTCGGGCCATCCGAAGGCGATCTGCATGGCACTCTTTTACGCCATCTACCCAAACTACCGGGTGTTGCGGTTTGGAGGATCCTTGCCCTGGGAGAAAGATCCCGATATCATTCATGTCGCCTGCCCGGATCCTTGGAATCCCGTCGTGATCCAGCTCCGGCGTGTCAAGGACTAGTGGCTTGTGTGATGACAATAACCCAGCCAAACTCGTCGGGCTGCACTGAGAACAATCCGAGATCCACTTTCCTTCCCCCAAATGCAAAGTATTCCGGCTGGATGAGGAAGGATAAACGGTCATGGCATGTCTTTATGATCTCGAGGAAATTTATTCAGTCGAAAGATGGTCGTGAGTTATAGTTGAAAATTGAATTTTCCAGAGAGTCAGCTTCTATGAGAGATCTCAGTAAACTGTTCAATCCGAAATCGATCGCCGTCGTTGGTGCTTCCGAGAGGTTCGGTCCTGGATCGCTGGTGATCGAAAACCTTAGTACACTGGGGTATCAGGGGAAGATCATCCCCATCAATCCCAGGTACAAGACCATTCAAGGCCTCACCTGTTACCCCTCTCTCCTCGCAGTTCCAGAAGAAGAGAAGATCGATTCCATCGCTATTCTTCTCGGATATCAGCAGATCATTCCTGTTCTTGAGCAGGCGGCCCAGCGAGGGATTCGGGGCGCCTGGGCTTTTGCCAGTGGATTCGCAGAAACCGGTGAAGAGGGTGTTCAGATACAGGAAGCGCTAAGAAAGTTGTGTTTGGAGAGAAATATCTTATTTTGTGGACCTAATTGTGTGGGATACGCCAACCTCCACGGCCGGGTGGGAATGTACAGTGCACAGATATCTCCGACACTTAAGAAGGGAAGGGTAAGTGCAATTGCTCAAAGTGGATCGGTCATTTTGGCCCTGGCTAATAGCAACCGTGGTGTGGGATTCAACCTCTTAATCTCAAGCGGAAATGAAGCTGTGCTGGACGCGGCCGACTATCTCGCCTACCTTCTCGAGGATGAAAACACGGGGGTCATTATCACATTTCTTGAAAGCATCCGCCGTCCAGACACATTTATCCAGGTTTGTGAGAGAGCAGCGGAATTGTGTAAACCCATCATTATGGTTAAAGTCGGACGTTCTGAAATGGCCCAGGGAGCGGCTCTGACCCATACTGGAGCTCTGACAGGGTCCGACAGAGTTCACGATGCACTGTTTAAGAAACTTGGAGTGATTCGTGTAGAGGATTTGGATCAGTTGCTCGAGACCGCAGAGGTCTTTGTTCGTTGTCAAAATCGTCTGCCTCAAGGAAATGGCGTAGGCCTCATTACAGTCTCGGGTGGAGAGATCGGTCTAATCGGTGATCTCACCGAAAGGCTCTCCTTTTCGTTCCCTTCACTTTCTGTGGAGTCTCAAAAAGAACTTAAGAAAAGGCTTCCACCCTTCACACCCATCAGCAATCCTCTTGATGCTTGGGGGAGCGGGGACCTCGCAGAGACTTATCCTGCCTGTCTGGAGATTTTAGGTAAAGAGGAGGGTATGGATCTGATCGCTATATCACAGGACTCGCCTCCCGGAATGGCTGAGAAGCAGGTGAAGCAGTACACAGCTGTTGCTAAAGCGGCAGTCAGGGCAGCTTCAAGTGGGAAACCCATCATTGCCTTCAGCCATATCTCTGGAGGCTTAGATCCGACCATAAAACGCATTTTGGATCAGGGGAATATCCCTTTTCTTCAAGGAACTCGTGAAAGCCTCCTGGCCATTCACCATTTGGTGGAATACGCCCACTTCCTCAGAAGGCGAAACACACACGATAAATCGTGGGGCCAATCTCCACGCGATCTAAAAGTGATAATGCAGAATCGGAAGGGAGAAAGACGTATTCTTCCTGACGGCCAGGCCAAGGAAATTTTGAGAGCTTACGGAATTCAGGTTACAAAAGAGATTCTGACAAAAACAGTGGATCAAGCCTTAGAGACTGCAAGGCAGTTGGGATATCCGGTTGTCTTGAAGGGACAATCCCCCCAGATCCCTCATAAAACTGAGGCTGGCCTTGTCAGGCTGAATGTCCGGGATGAGGGTGAGCTCCGGATTTCTTTTGATGGGATCATGAGGAACGCCAGGACTCACCATCCAAAGGCTATGATGGAAGGGATTTTAATTCAAGAGATGATCCCTGCAGAGGCTGTTGAAGTCATCGTTGGTATTTCGAGGGACGTTTCTTTTGGGCCGGTGATCGTTTTCGGACTGGGAGGAATATGGGTTGAATTATTGAAGGACACCACCCTGAGACTTCCACCTTTAAACCGAGAGGACGCTCGTTCAATGATCTCTGGGATCAAGGGGAAATCCCTTCTTGAAGGATTTCGCGGGAGAGAACCCGCCGATATCGATTCCCTTGTGCAAGTTCTTATCCAGGTGGGCAGAATGGCTGTTGATTTAAAAGAGGTGATAATCTCTCTTGACCTTAATCCGCTGATGGTCCTATCTGGGGGAAAAGGGGTTCGCGCGGTAGATGTCGTCATGGAAGTGGGGGGTTAGAATAAGACGTCTCAATACAAAGGGGCATCCATTTATGAAGGCTTTACTTTCTGGAAATGAGGCTATTGCAAGAGGAGCCTATGAAGCTGGGATTCAGGTGGTTGCGGGATACCCTGGAACACCGAGTTCCGAGATTCTTGAGAATGTGGCCAAGTACCAAGAGATCTATTCAGAATGGTCAGCGAATGAAAAGGTGGCCATGGACATGGCTGCTGGAGCAGCTTACTCTGGAAGGCGGGCCATGGTCACTACAAAACAGGTGGGAATGAATGTCCTTTCCGATTCCCTATTCTATACGGTTTACACCGGCTTGGAAGCAGGGGTGGTAGTCGTCACGGCAGATGATCCAGGTCTCTTTAGCACACAGAACGAACAGGACAATCGACATTATGCCAAACTTGGAAAACTGCCTCTTCTTGAGCCAGCAGACAGTCAGGAGTGCAAGGATTTTGTGACCAAAGGCATCGAGATCAGTGAACAGTTCGATACCCCGGTTTTGATCCGGACGACCATGAGAACCTCCCATTCAAAATCAATGGTCACCATGGGTGAGCGCCAGAAGGTCAGAGAAGAGGTGGGTCCTTTTCCAAGAAACATGGAGAAGTATAACTGCATGTGCCTGTGGGCCAAAAAGCGACATCCCGTTGTGGAACAGCGTCTTCTTGACCTGGCCGAGTATGCAGAGACGTTTCCCTGGAACCGGATCGAGTGGGGAGATCGAAGCCTTGGCATCATTGCCAGCGGGGTCGTCTATGAATACGCCAGAGAGGTCTTCACCAAAGCCTCTTTTCTCAAACTGGGAATGACCTATCCTTTGCCAAAACGCCTCATTAAGGAATTTGCGAACGGTGTCAAAAAAATCGTAGTCATTGAAGAACTCGATCCTTTTCTTGAGGAACAGATGAAGGCCATGGGGATCTCTGCCGTGGGGAAAGAAATCTTTCCTCCCTTCGACGAGCTCCTTCCACAGACCCTGAGAAGGTTGGCCATAAACGCAAGTCTCTTGCCAAAACAGCATAGGGAGAGACCTCACGCTTCAAGCTCCGCGGATCTTCCAGGAAGGAACCCAGTCCTTTGCCCTGGGTGTCCTCATCGAACTAGCTTTTTCTTGCTGAATAAAATGAAATTGCCTGTAGCCGGAGACATCGGGTGTTATAACCTGGGAGCCCTTCCTCCGTTCAGCGCCCAGCATACCATGGGAGCCATGGGAGCCAGCATTGGTGTTCTCCACGGAATGGGAAAGTCAAACCTTCCCGAACCTGCTGTCGCCACGATTGGAGATTCTACCTTTTTTCATGCAGGTATCCCTCCTCTATTAAACATGGTCCACAATAAAGGCGTTGGAACCGTAATCATCATGGACAACAGTACCACGGCTATGACCGGGCATCAGGACCACCCAGGCATGGGAGTTAACCTGATGGGCGAGCCGACAAAGAAGGTCGATATTCATGAATTGGTCAAGGCCATTGGGGTTGAGAAAATTTTGAAGGTGAACGCTTTCGATGTGAAGGCAATGGAAGAGGCCCTGAAAGAATGTACGGCCTATAAGGGAACAGCCGTGCTGATCGCTGAGGGAGAGTGTGTCTTCATCTCCCGGAATCCTCAACCTGCCTATGAGGTGGATCTCGATCTCTGCACTGCCTGCGGAATCTGCTCGCGGATGGGATGCCCGGCCATCGTCAAGGTGAAGGCCGAACACGAAAAGACGGGGAGGAAAAAGACGGGAATCGATCCTGTGCTCTGCTCTGGATGCGATGTTTGTGCCCAAGTGTGCCCGACAAGCGCCATCCAGAAACCGAAAAATAAAAAGTCCTAAATTCAGGAAAAGGTGGTCATGCGATGGTATTGAAGAGTTTGAATTTCTTGATTGCTGGTGTTGGAGGACAAGGGACGGTTGTCGCGAGTGACATCCTCTCTGATGTGGGAAGTGAGACAGGCTATGACGTCAAGAAATCGGATATCTTGGGTCTGGCGGTAAGGGGCGGAAGTGTGGTTAGCCATGTCCGATGGGCAGAACAGGTTCATGCACCCATGATCGAGGAGGGCAGCGCGGATTATCTCGTCGGTTTTGAATGGCTTGAGACATTGAGAAGACTCTCCTATGTTAAGTCTGAAGGAACCATCCTCGTCAATGACTGTCGCCTGGATCCGATCACTGTGAGCTCAGGAGAGGCAGAGTACCCAGAGAGAGAGATCGTTCTGGCTCAATTGGAAAAGGCCGCCAAGAAGGTTTATGCCATTCCCGGGCTCCAAACGGCTCTGGATCTCGGCAATGCTCGGATCCTAAATATTGTTGTCATGGGAGCACTCTCGGCCCTCTTGAAAACGGATCCAACCTTATGGGAAAGAACCGTCGAGAGGCGGGTACCCAAAAAGTTGCTCGCTCTCAATCTTGAGGCCTTTCGAAAAGGCCGGGTGCTCATCGTAAATCATATTGGAAAAGGGACATCTCAAAATGGTACATGATAATATCAACGATATTTCTTACTAACGGGCTATTGCCCGAAATGAAATAACGGTATAATCTTTGTAAGGAGCAAAAATGAGAATCATGGTGATCAATCCAAATACGTCGGTGAGCATGACGGACCACATTCGCAAGGAGCTTGAGCGCATCAAGCGGTCGGATACGGAGTTAACCGTTGTATGCGCAGAAAGAGGTCCTGAAACTATTGAATCCGCTTATGATGAGGCTTATGCAATTCCCCCAACCCTCGAACTGGTCAGAAAGGCAAACCAAGAAGGTTATCATGCCATTATTATAGCCTGTTTCTCCGATCCGGGATTGGAAGCCGCTAAAGAGATCTCTAAGATTCCAGTCATTGGAATTGAGGAGTCGAGCCTTCATATGGCAGCCATGTTGGGGGCCAAGTTTTCCGTCATCACTCCGAGAAGACAAAGAATCCCGTCGAAGCGAGAGCATGTCCATATGAGAGGGCTTGACTATTTCCTGGCCTCTGTGCACAGTTTGGATCTGTCCGTAGCCGAAACGGATGCCGAGCCAGAAAAGACCAAGAGGAGAGTGTTGGAGGTGGCGAAACAGGCTGTGGAAGACGGCGCAGAGGTCGTTATCTTAGGATGTGCGGGAATGGCTGGCTATGCACCGGAAATCGAATTAAAGTTGAATATCAAGGTCATCGACCCATCGGCCGTCGCCCTGAAAACAGCCGAGGCCATGGCGGATTTGGGGTTGGCTCACAGCAAAGCCGGGCTGTTTGTTACGCCCCCAGAAAAAGTATTTAAATAATTCCGTTCACATCTATTTTCCAACGAAAAGTCTCGACCATGGGAAAGGACGACCCGATCAAAAGATTCGAACCCAACATCGATAGAATCAAACGGGATATCTTAGTCCTTTCACACATCACCTCTCCCACGGAGCCAGGTTACACACGCCTCTCCTTCACGGATGAAGATCGAAGGGCGAGAGAATATATCGCCCATTTGATGGAAGATGAGGGAAGACTTACCGTCAGGATCGATCCCGTTGGAAACCTCATTGGAAGAAGAGAGGGAAAGAAAGAGAAGCCGGCCCTTCTATTGGGTTCCCACCTCGATACAGTGAGGGGAGGTGGGAGATTTGATGGGGTCTCAGGGGTCGTCGGAGCCATTGAGGCAGTTAGGAGATTTGAAGAAAAGGGAATTGAAAACATACACCCCATCGAGGTGGTTGCTTTCATTGCTGAAGAGCCCTCTTCCTTTGGTCTTTCCACGATAGGGAGCAGGGGAATGGCAGGGAAACTATCCCCTGAGCTTCTTGGCTCTCTGAGAGACGATGCAGGGAGAACGTTGGAAAGGGCCATCCGAGAGATAGGGGGAGATCCAGCAAACATCGGCAAAGCCAAAAGGTCCACAAAGGATGTCCTTGCCTACTTGGAGCTTCATATCGAACAGGGATCCCATCTATGCTCGAAGGACATTCCCATCGGTGTCGTCACAGGAATCGTAGGGATCTCAAGGGGAAAAGTTGAAGTCATCGGGAAGAATGACCATTCAGGAACGACCTCCATGGATGTGAGAAAAGATGCCCTCGTGGGGGGTTCGGAGGCTGTTCTTGCCCTTGAAAGGATCTGCACTGAATTAGCGGGAGTTGTGGGTACTGTAGGCAGGGTTGAGCTCTTTCCGAACTCCTCAAATGTCATCCCCGGAAGGATGATTCTGGATATGGAGATCCGGAGTCTGAGTGAGGATCTTCTCGACCAGGCTGCTTCCTCTTTTCGGAAGGAATTAGAACGGATCAAAGAGAAAAGAGGTATCCAGATTCTTTTTGAAATTGGTATCAGCTCAAAACCTGTTGTCTTCGACTTGAACATGGTGAAACGAATCGCCAACGTCTGTGAACAACTCGGCATTCCTCATGCCAAATTGCCATCAGGAGCGGGTCACGACGCAAATCATCTGGCAGAGATTGTTCCTACAGGCATGATTTTCATTCCCTCGAGAGAGGGAAGAAGCCATTGTCCCGAAGAATGGACCGAGTTTGAGCAGGTCTGCTTGGGGGCAGAAGTCCTTGCCTGCACCCTTGCAGGAATCGACAGCGATGCAGCCCTTTCAACCGGCCATCTTCATTTTTGATCTGGACAACGGCAGAAGACACGGGAGGGGTGAGACATGGGTGAACATTTCGACTTGCTTCTCAGTGGAGGGGTTCTCGTTAGTGGAAATGGACTTTTCCGCTCAGATGTCGCTATCCGCGATGGAAAGATTGCGGAGATAAATTCCAGTATATCTCACTGGAGTGCTCGCGAAGTGCTCGATGTGAGAGGAAAACTCATTTTCCCAGGAGTCATCGACGTTCATACCCATCCCCTTTACGAGGACGACTTTGAGACCACTTCCTTAACAGCAGCTTGGGGAGGGACGACCACGCTGATTCATTACGCTTATGCATTTCACAACCAGAATGTTGCTGAAGCCATAGAAAAGACGATCGCAGAGGCAAGCCGGGTCTCGTATCTGGATTTTGGCCTCCATCTGGGTCTCTTCCAGGTTGAAAAGCAATATCGGCAAATCCCAGACGCTTTTCAATTCGGCGTGCGGACATTTAAAATGTTTATGACTTACGCTAAGCTCGGCCGGATGACCTCCGACTACTATTTGGCGGCCGCCATGGATCTCATTGCGAAGCATGGGGGAATGGCCATGGTTCACGCAGAAAATGGCCTCGCTACGGATTATCTGGAAGATAAGTTCAACAGCGAAGGGGTTCCGGCCATTGAGGCGTTTACCCGTATGAGACCTGCGGCACTGGAAGCGGAGGCAATCAATCGGGCCATTGCCATAGCAGAGGTTTCTGGGTGTTCAATATACATTCCTCACCTTAGCGCCGGTCGAGGGTTAGAGCCCGTTGCCCGTGCCCGGTCTGTCGGTCAGCCTGTCTTTGCAGAAACCTGTCCGCAATATCTTGTTTTAACTGAGAGGGATCTTTTCCGTTGGGGACCCTTGGCGAAAATTGGTCCTCCCCTTCGTACCTTAGAGGATAATGAGGCCCTTTGGAGGGGGTTGATTGACGGAACAATCGACGTTGTAGCGAGCGATCATGCGCCCAAGGCTAAGAGGCGTGAGGAGGACTTTTTCGAGGCTGCCTACGGTTCCCCACAAGCTGAGACCCTTTTGACCATCATGTACGATAGAGGCGTTAATGGCGGTCGGATCAGTCTTCCTCGGTTAACTCAGCTTCTCTCGGAGGCTCCGGCTCGTATCTTCGGTCTCTACCCACGAAAAGGAAGCTTACAGGTTGGGTCTGATGCAGATATTGTGATCTTCGACCCGACCGTCCGTCATGTATTGTCTGGAAAAACGCAACATAGTAAGGCGGGCTACACCCTCTATGAGGGCCGTGAATGCTTAGGCCGGCCATGGATGACCCTGCAGCGCGGTCGAGTTGTACTGGACAGAGATCGATTGGTGGCAAGTCCTGGAGATGGACATTTTATCCGCGTGGGCTAAAGAACGATTCGTGATGACCAACGAGAAATCGAATCCGTGTGGCTCTTGGAAACGTGTGGTGATGAAATAAATGGACAAGTCGAGGAAGTGATTGTTTGAAAATTTGCAAGCGATTTGACATATTTTAGGTTAAAAACACCGATTGTGACTCCCTGTCGGATTTTCTTCATCTTGTGGGTTGTCCATGGAGGGTGAGGGATGGAAGCTTATATCTATTATGAGGGGAAAAAGGTTGGTTTCGAAGTTCCGGCGGGATGGAACCTGCTTTACGGAAAAGAGATGACCCCTGCCACGGTTTGTTCCAATCCCGTGGAGGAAGTCAAGAGGTCCCTTGACCATCCGATCGGTTGCGAACGGATAGAAGAACTGGCTGCTTGTGCAAGCCGTGCGGTCATCATCTTCGATGACCTGACTCGACTGACTCCAACCCATTTAGCATTTCCAGAAGTGTTGAACCGATTAAACCGGGGCGGAATTCCAGATCATCGAATCGCGGCTGTTTGTGCAACAGGGACTCATCAACCCCCTGATGAAGTGGGGTTAAGGCATAAGCTTGGAGCAGAGGCTTACCAAAGGCTCCATCCGAGGGTTTATAATCATGATGCAGGATCAAAAGAGAATGTGCTGGTCGGTAGGACTTCGAGGGGAACTCCGGTGGAGATCAATCCTCTGGTAGCTGAAACGGACCTCACCATAGGGATCGGAGCTTGCTTTCCTCACAACTGGGCTGGCTTCGGTGGAGGCAGTAAGATCGTCATGCCTGGGATATGTGGATTGCAATCCATTGCCCTCCACCATCTCACCTGGATTCGAAACATGAATACCCACACAGGGATCACTCAGGGGAACCTGTTCTACGAAGAATGCAATGAGATTGCCCGGCTGATCGGGTTTAAATACAAGATTGACTTTCTTTTGAATTTTAAAGGTGAGGTGATCAAAGTCTTTTCAGGAGATGTGGTTACAGAGCATGGGGAGGCCAGCAAAGAGTGCGCCCGAATCACAGCCGTCGACATCCCACGCAAGGTGGATATCACGATTTCTGCTGCCTTTCCGTTAGAGCGGGGCAATCAATCCATCAAATCGCTCACTGCAGCAGCAGCGGTTACAAAATTCGGTGGACAAATCATCTGGGTGGCTCCCCAAAAAGACAGGGACCAGCTGCTTCCTCTTATCCACGAGGTGAGTTTAGAAAAGACGGCAAACGAATATCACCGCCAACTCTTGGAGGGGAAATACCCCGAGGCTCTCAAACCCATGGGATTGAGCTTCATGTGTACCGTCCTTGAGATCAAAAGATACCGGGACCGTTTTTCTCGAATTGTTCATGTGACCGATGGATTAGATCGATCCATGGTCGAATCGATGAGGATGACCCATGCGGAAACAGTAAGTGAAGCTTGTGAAATCGTGAAAAATGATCTGGCAAAAGGTGATCTCGTGATTCTTCCCTATGGAGGGGTCGTGATGCCACGGGTTGGCTCTTCCTAAGTATTCGACTCCTTCACAGGGGGGGGGTAGTGGGCCGAATCCCAATGAGTTGCGCTTAGCTCACTGTGCTTTCGTTACTGCAGCCCGGAAGTGAGGCTTTAAACAGAGTGTATGTTATTCGTCTTGACATGTATTCGTTTTTTCCTTATATTTGGGGCGTTAAAAGATCGTTCTTATGAGCAGCGTTAAAGGGCAACCTACAATAGAAACCCGTTCACCCGTTGCCGTCCGGATAGGGATGGCAAGAAAGGTTTTAAAGAGATAACTCACACCGAGATCTAAACTGCCGGTATTGCTTTGCAGCCGGTAAAAACATTAGAAAGGAGGAGAATCAATGAAAGCATTCACAAGACTTCTATTGATTGGGGCAATGATGTTTGCGGTGGGTTTGGGGCTTGCTCTGCCCGGCATCGCACAGGACAAGCCGCTCGTGATTGGCGTGGATGGGACCTTTGCACCGCACGCGATGCCGAAGATCGAGGGCGGCGTGGAAGGCTTCAACGTCGATTTGGCCTTGGAGATCGGCCGGCGCATGGGCCGCAAGGTCGAGATTGTGGCACAGCAGTTCTCTGGTCTCATTCCGGGGATGAATTCGGGGAAGTTCGATTTTCTTGCAGCACCCACGACCGTGATGCCTGAGCGGGCAAAGAACCTCCTCTTCAGTGAAGGCTATCTCGAAACAGACCTTCAATTCGTCATCCCCATTAACAAGCCGGACATCAAGACCCTGGAAGGTCTGAAGGGAATGGTAATCGCCGTCAACAAGGGATCAAACTACGAGATGTGGGCCCGGGAGAATGAATCAAAATACGGTTTTAAACACGAATCCTATGGCACCAATACCGACGCGGTGCAGGCCGTCATGTCGGGCCGTGCTGACGCAAACTTCGTCGGTCATACGGTGGCAGCCTATGCTGTTAAGAAGAATCCTCAATCTCTCAAGCTCTCTTATAAAATCAAGACGGGTCTGGTTTGGTCCATTCCCTTCCGCAAGGACGACAGGAAGATGCGGAACACCGTCGAGGAAGTGATCGAGTGCATGAAGCTCGATGGAACTCTCGCCAAGCTGGTAGAGAAATGGTTCGGCGTGAAGCCCGATTCAGATTCGCCAGCGGTCACGGTCTATCCTGGCTATGGTCCACCAGGCTTCGAAGGATACGATCCCACAGACCATAAGCTGAACTGCAAGTAAAAAATATGGAATGGATGAAGCTGGGCAGCGGGATCCCGATAATGAGATCGCTGCCTGGCTTTTTTTGGGGCATGAAGGAACGAAGCAGTGACCCAACTTAATAGAGAACCGATCCTCGATGTCTTAGGACTCCACAAGTCATTCGGCTGTCTCGCAGTGCTCAAAGGGATCGACCTTCAGGTGCACCCGCAGGAACTGATCTTCATCATTGGCCCCTCTGGTTCGGGTAAGAGCACACTGCTGCGCTGCTGTAACCGTCTTGAGGAACCGACCTCAGGGTCTATCAAGATTGAGAGCGTCGACATCCTCGCTCCTGGCGTTGACATCAATGCGGTGCGACGCCGCATTGGAATGGTCTTCCAATCCTTCAACCTCTATCCCCACCTGAACGCCATGGGAAATGTGACCCTCGCCCTGCGCAAGGTGCTGGGGAAACCGAAAGAGGATGCGGAAGGGGTGGCGATGCAAGCCCTGAAGAGGGTTGGCCTTGCCGATAAAGCGAGGGCCTTTCCGAATGAACTTTCCGGAGGGCAGCAACAGCGGGTCGCCATCGCCAGAGCCCTCGCCCTTGAACCGGCCATCATGCTTTTCGATGAGCCCACCAGTGCCCTCGATCCCGAGCTCGTCGGAAGTGTGCTTAAGGTCATGCGCGAAATGCGTGAATCAGGTATGACCATGGTTGTGGTGAGCCACGAGATGCGCTTTGCGAGAAGCGCCGCCCACCGTGTCCTCTTTATGGACGAGGGAGTGATTCTGGAGGAGGGGCCTCCTGAAAAGATCTTCAATGACCCCGATCACCCTCGGATCAAGGAGTTTCTCTCGAGCCTCGAGTCTCACTGAAATCCGGTCGCGGAAGGTTCAGGCTTTGTTCAATTAGTCTTCTTTCATTCGGGTACTGGGTATGTGGGAAAGGTTTGTTTTTTCATACTTTAACTGGGAAGTGATGGCAGAGTACCTGCCTAACATTGTGGAGGGGTTCTTCCTCACGATCCGACTTGCCTTGGCAATCGTCGTCACGGGCATCGTCGCAGGATTGGTCTTTGCTCTGATTCGTTCCTTCCGCATCAGAGTCATCAACTTCTTCATCGTCATTTTCGTGGATGTGCTGCGTGCCCTGCCTCCCCTTATTATCATCGTCATGTTCTACTTCGCCCTTCCCTCCATAGGTATCCGGATGTCCGGTTTCACCGCCACATGGCTCTCTCTGAGTTTAGTGCTCACGGCCTTTGCTGAGGAGATCTTCTGGGCGGGAATTCTCTCCGTACCCAAAGGACAGTGGGAGGCTGCCCGTTCGACAGGCCTGACGTTCATGAAGACGATGCGGTACGTGGTGCTGCCCCAGGCCGTGCGGCTCACGATTCCTCCCCTGACCAACCGGACGATGGCGATTACCAAGGGAACGGCCCTCGGTGCGGTCGTGGCCGTGGGTGAGATCCTGAATCAAGCGCAGACCGGACTCTCCCTGTCCTACAACCCATCGCCACTTACTCTTGGGGCCTTTGCCTATTTGCTCATATTCGGGCCCGTCGTCTACTTTGGCCGTTGGATCGAAACCCGGTTTGCCTGGAAACGCTAAGCCATGGAACAGATCATCCAAAGCTTCTTCAATCTCGGAATCGTCAAAGCCTCGTTTCCCTTCCTGCTACGGGGTTTCGGCATGACCGTCCTGTTGTGCCTGACGGTCATCCCTCTTGGCCTTACCGGAGGACTCACCGTGGCCCTGCTCTCCACCGTCAGAAACCGTCTCGTAAAGTGGGCCGTGGTGGTCTATACCGACTTTTTCCGCGCCTTTCCTCCGCTTGTCCTTCTGATCTTCATCTACTACGGGGTTCCCTTCATCGGCATCGACCTGCCCGCTTTTGTAGCAGTTGCATTGGGGTTCTTCCTGAACACCTCGAGTTATTACGGAGAAATATTTCGCGCAGGCATCGAGAGCATCCCCCGGGGCCAGGCCGAGGCAGCGCGGTCCACCGGTTTGAACAGACTAAAAACCATGGCTTATGTCATCATGCCACAGGCGACGCGCAACGTGATCCCCGACCTGATCAGTAATACGCTGGAAGTGGTGAAGCTCACCTCCATCGCAAGCGTAGTGGCGCTCCCAGAATTGCTCTATGCCGCACGGCAGGGACAGTCAATCACTTACAATGCGACGCCGATCGTTGCTGCAGGGGTCATTTACCTGATCTGCCTCTGGCCGGTGGTGCGCCTCCTCAGACGCTTTGAGCACAAAACTATCTCTCTACATTAAAATGCAGATGACTCAATGGTTCCTCTTCGTAGCAGTCAAAACAGCACGAAACCGTCATGCGTTCCGTAAACCAGGAAAAATTAGATAAAAGGATTCATTTTTGAGGAGCGATTGGAATGGCTAAAGAAATGATACTCGTAAGAGCAGGTCAAGTGATACTGGGCTATGATCAACCCTCGATAGCCAGTGGAGCTGTCGCCATATCGGGAAACAGCATTGTCTCCGTTGGGACGTATGATGAGCTTTCGCAGCGATACCCAAATGCGAGAGAGCTCGGAGGAGATCAATTCATGCTGATCCCGGGCCTGATCAATGGCCATGGTCATGGCAAGGGTTTGAGCGATTTTCAACGAGGGGCTATAGACAACACGCTCGAATCGTGGCTGCTGGATACGCGGAAGTATGTCCCTGTGTCCGTTTATGATGATGTTTCCTATTCTGCCGTTAGGCTTTTGAAATCGGGCGTCACCACGACCATGCACAACCACGTGCTGAAGGATCCGAAAGTCTATCAACAGGAGTTTGAGGAGGCCATCAAGGCTTACAGGGATGCGGGAATTCGCGTTCAATTCAATCCAGGGATTCGAAATGAGAATCCTTTTATCTATGGGGATCATGGGACCTTTCTTGAAAAGTTACCAAAAGAGCTGAAGAGGCTTTTAACCACACCTCCAGCGGCCGGGTCTTTAACAGGGGAGAGCTTCGTAAGGGTCGTCACTGACCTTCATGCCCATCACAACTCTCCAATGTGCCGGATCGGCTTTGGGCCCATGGCCCCACAGTGGTGCACTCGAGCATTGTTGGTTGATGTGAAAGGTGCTGCCGAAAAACTCGGAACTCCTATCCACATCCACGCGGCTCAGTCCATTTTCCAGAAGATTTATGGCCTTGAATGCTATGGCAAGAGCTTGATTGAGTACATGGATGGTATCGGTCTTCTGGGTTCAAATGTAGTCATTGGTCATTGTGTCTGGCCCACCGACGGAGATATCAATATTCTTGCCAAGACGCAAACCGGTGTCACCCATCACGCGTCCACCAACCTGCGGGTCAGAAATGGTATTTCACCGGTCTTCCAGATGTTACGTGCCGGTGTTCGGGTGGGCCTCGGAATTGACAGCAAATCGATCAATGATGATGACGACATCATCCAGGAGATGAAAGTTTGTTTCCTCCTTCATCGCATCCCCTCGCTGGAACTGAACTCACCCTACTTGAGTGCTAAACAAGTCTTCCAGATGGTGACCGAAACAAATGCCAACCTGCTCGGGTATGGCCGGCAATTAGGCCGTCTCGAACCGGGCCGGCTTGCCGACCTCGTTCTCCTCGATTACCCCAAAATGTGTTTTCCCTTTGTTGATCCATCCCATGACCCAATTGAGGTCCTTCTTTACCGAGGGAAAGGCAGCCATGTCCATACGGTGATGGTCGACGGCCGGATTGTCGTCGAGGATGGGCGGGTTTTGGCTGTCGATGAAAAAGCCGTTGGGAACCGTTTAGCCGAAGCGGCTTCTCGACCTCGAACCGAAAAAGAAGAAGCTCTGGCACAGGCGTTGGATGAATTGAAGAAACATGTCATCCAATATTACCAAGGCTGGACCCAAAAGGTGGAATCGAAGCCATATTTCGCCATCAATTCGCGGGTGGATGGGCTCAAGTGACCCCAATGAGGGTGGGAGTGGCTGTGTTTTGTAATCAATTCCTTTTGCATGATCATCAAACCCGAAACAGCGAACACTTCTTTCTTGACATCGATAGTCCGCTCTAATATTTTAAGTTGCATTTTATGGAACTATATTGTTGAATTATGAAAATGAATATTACACAATCTCTTGCTCAAAAGATTTCATTCCATCTTGGTTATGTTTCTAAAACAACCGATCACAAGGAGTAATCAAAATGGCGATTCACATGAAAGGGAAATCATTAGCGAGTCTTTATGATCTAACAAAAGAAGAGATTGAGCAGATTTTAAAGACATCAGAACTATTGAAATTTCAACTCCTCCGCGGTCAGGAACATCCTTTACTCAAGGGGAAGACTCTGGCGATGATCTTTGAAAAGCCGTCAACACGAACTCGCGTCTCATTCGAAGTGGGGATGTGGCAACTCGGAGGGTATGCCCTCTACCTGAGTGCCAGCGATCTTCAGTTGGGCCGGGGAGAGACCATTGCGGATACGGCTCAGGTTCTTTCGCGTTATGTTGATGGGATCATGGCAAGGGTCTTCAGCCATCAGACGATCCTCGATTTGGTGAAGTATTCGAGCGTCCCAGTCATCAACGGGCTTTCAGATTTCACCCATCCCTGTCAAGGTCTGGCAGATCTCTTCACTATTTATGAGAAGAAAGGCAGGCTTTCAGGATTAAAACTTGCCTATGTAGGGGATGGCAATAACGTGGCCCACTCTCTTCTCTATGGCTGTTCGAAAGTCGGTATGGACATCACGCTCGCATGCCCAAAAGGGTATGAGCCCGATCCAGAAGTTACCTCGAAGGCGAGAGAAGAGGGGAGAAGAAGTGGCTGTAAAGTGAAGTTGACAAAGGATCCAAAGGAAGCAGTCAGAGAAGCCGATATTGTTTATACCGATGTATGGGCCAGTATGGGGAAAGAGAAGGAGCGTGAGGAGCGGGTTAGAATTTTCAAGCCCTATCAGATCAATTCCGAACTTGTCAGAGGAGCCAAAGAGGATCACATATTTATGCACTGCCTGCCCGCCCATCGGGGGGAAGAGGTGACCGATGAGATGGCGGATTCAAAGAATAGTGTCATCTTCGATCAGGCCGAGAACAGATTGCATACACAAAAAGCCGTTATGGCGCTAATAATGTAAGGGTTCAAGGGGTCGAGGATTCAAGTGGTCAAGGGGAAGGAGAAGAACTAATAAGACACTCGAACCCTAGGACCCTTTTTGATGAGGAGAGATAAATGTCAAAGAAATTCGATTTTCTAATCAGAGGGGGTCTTGTTGTAACAGGCTCTGAAATCCGAAAGGCGGATGTGGGGATCAAAGGAGAAGAAATCGTCTCCATCGAAATTGAGCTTCCACCTGAAGAGGCCAACCGTGTGATCGATGCCACTGGAAAGTATGTCATGCCAGGGGTAATCGATGTCCATGTCCATCCCGTCTATGAAGATGATATGGGAGGCCTCTCTTTCACAGCCGCTCACGGGGGGACAACTACCCTCATCCATTTTGGCTATGCCAAACCAGGGATGAAACTGATCGATACGATCAGGAAATACCAGGAAGAAGGTCTTGAGAAGTCCTACCTCGACTTTGGAATTCATGGAACACTCTTCGATCCGTCTTCTCAAATTGAAGAGATTCCAAAGGCATTCGACCTTGGAGTGAGTTCTTTCAAGATGTTCATGACCTATGCCAAGCTCAAATGGATGACGGATGACTATTACCTCACTGCGGCAATGGATCTCATCGCTGAGCGTGGTGGGCTGGCCATGGTCCATGCAGAGAATGGATTAGTAACGGACTATTTAGAAGATCGTTCTTTAAAAAAAGGAGAGGATCAAAAAGAGGTCTTTCTGAAGACGAGACCAGACTACCTGGAGGCAGAGGCGATCTTCAGGGCTTTATCAATTGCGGCTGTTACCGATTGTCCAATCTATATTGTTCACCTGAGTACAGAAAGGGGCGTGGCTCCTCTTCAGCAAGCAAGAGCAGAAGGTCAGAAGGTCTATGTGGAAACCTGCCCCCAATACCTTACCATGACAGATGCCACGCTTCAGAAAGTAGGGCCTTTAGCCAAAATCGGTCCTCCTCTTCGGACCGAAAAGGATCGCCTCGCCCTCTGGAAAGCGATCCAGAATGGCATCATTGATGTTGTGGCAAGCGATCATGCCCCAAAGGCGAAGAAGGTAGATGATTCCTTTTTTGAAGCGTTCTACGGATCTCCTCAAGCCGAGACAATGCTTGCTGTCACTTACGATGAAGGGGTCAATACGGGAAGGATCGGGCTGTGCAAACTGGTTCAACTTTTTTCAGAGAATCCTGCAAAAATCTTTGGCCTCTATCCCAAGAAAGGGGTAATACAAAAAGGATCAGATGCAGACCTCATTCTCTTCGACCCGAATCAAATCCATACCATTCAATATCGGACACAACATTCACGAGCCCCTTATACGCTCTATGAAGGCAGAAGATGCCTGGGGATGCCTACCCTCTCCATGCAGAGAGGAAAGATTCTGATCGAAGGAGGAGAGATGAAAGGAAAACCTGGAGGAGGGAAATTTCTTTCCACTAAAATCGCAAAGATGAAGGTCTAATGGGATTAGGAACCAGGGGCTAGGGTTAGCCAAGCCCTAAACCTAAATCCCTAACCCATTTTTATTAACAAGGAGGAGGTTATCACAATGGCCGGCCTGAAAGGAAAAGATATTCTTCATGGGAATCAATTTTCGAAGAAGGACATCGATACAATCATCAAAGTGGCATCTGAGCTTGAAAAGGAATTGAAGAATAAGGATTCCTTGAATCTGTTAAAGGGGAAGATCCTGGCCACTCTTTTCTATGAGCCCAGTACGCGCACACGGCTATCTTTTGAAGCAGCGATGCAACGGTTAGGGGGAGGGATCATCGGCATGGGCTCAGTGGAAAGCTCCTCGGTTGCAAAAGGTGAGACCTTAGCCGATACGGTGCGGACTGTCTCCCAATATGCAGATGTGATCGTTATCCGACATCCCCGTACCGGATCTGCCAAAGAGGCGGCCGATGTTACTCCAATCCCAGTGATCAATGCAGGTGACGGGACAGGACAACACCCCACGCAGGCCCTCCTCGATATCTATACGATTAGGAAAGAGACGGGGTCTCTCAAGAATCTGACGATCGCTATGGTTGGCGATTTGAAAAATGGTCGCACCGTCCATGCCCTGGCGGAGATCCTTTCCCTTTTCGGAGCACGGCTCTATTTTGTCTCTCCGGGTAGCCTTCGGATGCCGGCAGAAATCACATCCAATTTGAAGGCGAAGAAGATTGGGATTGTGGAAACAGAGGATATGATGGAAGCAGCTGCCGCAAGCGACCTCGTTTACATGACTCGGATTCAGAAGGAAAGGTTTTCAGACCTATCGGAATACGAAAGGGTCAAAGGCAGTTACGTCATCAATGAGGAGTTTCTTAAGAGGCTAAAAAAGAAGATAACCATTCTTCACCCACTTCCCAGGGTTGACGAGATAAACCCGGAGGTGGATGCTTATCCGGGAGCGGCCTATTTCAGGCAGGTGAGAAATGGGGTTTTTATCAGAATGGCTTTACTCACCATGATTTTTGGAAAACGGTAATTCTACCCAAGCCCCCTTACTCTATCCCTCTACCCTCGGGGAATGTGTCATAATCAATAAGAAACTACTCCCCTTGGAAGAAGGAACAGACGGTCGGGTGACGAAACTTTAGATCTGCCTGCGCGTAGCCGCTTCGGCGAAGGCAGGGGTGAGGGGCTTCTTATTGATTTGAATATTGGGTGATATGAAGTCTCGTCTAACTGTTTTGGCTATCGGCGGAAACTCTTTGATCAAGGACAAGAACCACATCGCCTTGTCCTTCCAGTACGAAGCAGTCCAGGAGACCTCGAAGTACATTGCCGAGCTGATCGCAGAAGGGCTGAGCATGGTGATCACTCACGGCAATGGTCCTCAGGTAGGGTTTCTCTATAGAAGAGGGGAACTCGCCCGTCCTGAGCTTCCTCTTATTCCCTTAGATATCTGTGGAGCTGATACACAAGGGGCGATCGGGTACATGATTCAGAAGGCCCTTTTGAACGAGTTTCGCGAGAGGGGCATTGTAAGGAAGGTGACCGTCGTTGTGACTCAGACAATTGTGGACAGGGATGATTCCTCCTTTGAGCGTCCCACAAAACCGATCGGTTCCTTTATGTCGGAAGAAGAGGCCCTCGCCAACAAGAAAGAATTCGGGTGGCAGGTTGTGGAAGATGCAGGTCGCGGTTTCAGGCGTGTCGTCCCTTCCCCCATACCGAGAGAGATCATTGAATTGGATGTAATCAAGTTATTGGCGGAAAGGGGTTACATTGTGGTTGCTGCGGGTGGAGGCGGAATTCCTGTCATAAGGAATGAGCAGGGGGATCTCGAAGGCGTTGAGGCCGTCATTGACAAAGACCTTGGATCTTCCCTCTTGGCGAGAAATCTTGGTGCAGATACTCTCATTATTTCAACGGCGGTTGACGCTGTCTATTTGAACTTCGGGAAGGGGAACCAGAGACCTATACGCCGTGCCACCCTTCCTGAAATAAAGCGGTATCTTGCGGAGGGGCATTTTAAGCCAGGATCGATGAAGCCAAAAATCGAGGCCATCGTACAGTTCCTTGAAAACGGCGGTGAAAAGGCGATCATAACATCCCCGGAAAATCTTCTAAGAGCAATTAAGGGAGAGGCAGGAACAACCATTACAAAGTAAGACATTTAAATGAGAGGATGGATGGGACGGTTTTGCAGGCCTGACAAGGCGGCTGAGGAGGCGACCCCTATTGCAGATTCCCTCCAGCCTATTGTTCCGCGATACCTACAACCCATCAGGGGTAAGACCGGTATGCTTGGCAATACGCGCCAACATCTTCGGTCCGATCTCTTCGCGATCATGAAATGCAAAGACGAAGTCAGATCAGCCAGGGCGAGCCAGCACGCGGTGCGAGGTGCCGGGTTGCTGTTTGATTGGTCCACCAACGCGAAGTAAGGCAGCAAGGACTTAACGGGATCTGGTTGAAGGCCATTGACTCATGCTGAGACTGCGAACACTCCATTGAGTTCTGGAATTTCTTCCCCATGTTCAAGCTTGTCAGCCAGGACTCGCAAGGCCAATGCTTCTGCTTTAGAAATGGCTTCAATCCGGCTATCTCCGTACGCCATGACTCCGGGAAGTTCCGGAATTTCGGCAATCCAGCGTCCATCATCTTCTTTCTTGATTTCGATCTTCATTCGATTACTCCATAATATATATAGTTTTCCGGTATTTGGATCGAATTTCATAGGAATTTCAAGTTCTAAGGCTTTCATATACCTAACCATTTTTGTTAGTGATAAGTTATCTACGGCATTCTCTATGGCCCAAACTGTTTTCTGAGAGGTTCCCATTTTGAGTGCCATTTCAACCTGAGTCAGCCCTGATGACTGCCTGAGCGACCTTAGTTTCCCTGCAATCTCCTGATTTAGTAAGTTATCATATCCAAATCGTTTTGGACGATTATCACCATTCCTCATGTCGCCCCCCGTTGTGAGTTGGGTGCATTTTTGGAAAAGGTCGCCCGGGAGATCTATCATTCGAAGAATCGTTCCATTTCTTCGATACACTGTCAAATGAAAATGAAGCTGGACAGGAACATGCACTAAACACGATGGACCTCTCATTATCCCTCAGCTTCCTATGCGGCTTTTATATGGCCCTTCTGTTCAAGGTTAACGATCCAGAAGCCGTTGAGGAGTTGGCAACCATTCATAAAAGGTTACGGGGGGATAACGTTCTCCCCTGCTGGCCCAGATGTTCATTCTTCTTTTTTTATCCTCGGTTTTGCCCTTGGGGGTAGTAAATCATTGGGGTCAATACCTAAATGATCACGCAGCCTAACAATCTGATGGATGCCAAGCGAGCGCCGCCCCCTCTCATAATGGGATACCTCTGCGAGTTTTACCCCCAGAATTTCGCCGAGTCGTTTCTGTGTAAGTTGATGTTGTTCGCGCAACATGATAAGGCGTTTCCCAACATAGAGGTCAATTTCCTTCTGTTCTTTGTCTTTGGATTTCATTTTGTGACCTCCTAATTATACAGGATATATACTATCTTACCTGGAAGGGACTTGCAATCCCGTTATTTTCTTTCTCCGAACGAGTCCGTAGAAAAAGTCAATTTTTTAAAAAGCGTTCCTTCTGCTGGCTCGAGAATAAGAAGTTATCATTTTCTCTGGCTGAAACTTTTTGCACTCCTTGATGCAATGTTCTTATTCCCATGATATAGCTCCTGATGAATCACTGTCATACATTTACACACGTGTAAAGTGCTAATTTTCAACTACGTCCCACCGGACGTCCCGCCGGACTACCCTTGTGAACTGCATCCCGAGGGTTTATAGGATGTCCCGAATGTTTATTTGGAGCTCTCCATAATTCCCCTGTTAGCTAAAATTTAAAAACTGGACACCTTCTAATATCCTCTCCCCGTTGGGGAGAGGACAAAGGTGAGGGGGATTTCATGGATTCCACCCTCACCCCAACCCTCTCCCGCCAGCGGGAGAGGGGGATCTATTAACCTTGATCATCTGATCCTCATATCGGGGTTAATCAGTGGGCAATGCTTGTTACAAGGGGATTAGGTGTCCGCTTTTAATTTTTAAATGACACTCTCCATAATTCTGCTTGACTTTACCGATAAATTTTTATAAAAGATCATTGATATCCAATGTAGAGATTGCTTCGGATGCGTCTCGCAATGACCACTGAGTTGTCATTCCAAGGGAAAAGAGGGATCTCTTTCTTAGAACTATTAAAAGCAACTCACTAAATTGCTATTTTGGACAATATGACGGGGGGACACATATGATCTTTGGACTCGAGGAAATCGAAAAGAGGGTTTGGGAAGAGGAGAAACTCTTCCTCATGAAACAGGTTGGAATCCTTTTGATCAAGAATAATGCGATCAAATTTGGAGACTATATCTTAGCTTCTGGGAAGAAGAGTCCTTACTATATTGACCTGAGGCAGACGATCTCGAGCCCGACCACCATGGACTGGATTGCCAATTCTTTGACCCGAATCATCCTCAATGAGATCGGGAAGGATAAGATCGACAAGATATTGGGAGTGCCGACAGCGGGAGTTCCCTTTGCAACGGTGGTGAGTCAGAAATTGGGCATCCCTCTCATCTACTACCGTCAGGCCCGGAAGGAACACGGGGTGAGAAAGAAGGTCGAGGGAATTCTGGAGCGGAACGATCGAGTCCTTGTTATTGATGACCTCATTACCACCGGCGAGAGCGTGATCGAGACGGCAGAAGTGATCAGAGATCAGGGGGGTGTGGTCAACGAACTGGCCGTACTTCTGGATAGGGAGCAAGGGGGCCAGCAGAGGCTCCGGTCATCCCGGATTGAACCGCATATCCTGTTTAGAATATCGGATGCAATGACGTGGCTTCACACCGTGGGGCTCATTGAGGATAAGACCTACGAGACATTGAAAAAATACATCGAAGAGGAGAGTCAAGCTTCCCAAACCACTCCATCTTGAATGAGACAATTTCATCCGCTTACCCGGGCGTGGTCTCCTGCGTAGGTGGATGAACGACTGCATGGTTGCCCACTCCTAATTTTCTTCCTTTCGACAACGCGGATTTGAATATATCTCTTTTATCACTTGGCCGAACCCCTCTCCGAGCGGCGCGGCCAACCCGGTTGTTCCTAAGTCCCCGGTGAGCCGCAAAAATTGGAGGTGACCAAGACGACTGCATGAGCTTGACACACAGAAAATCTTACCCTATACTCCGTTTAAAACAAAAACTTCCATCACTTGCCGCTTCACTTTTAGAGTCCACGCGATGACTCGCCAGGGAAAATGCAAGGAGAAAATATGGGCAGGGCAACCGTTTGGTTTATGGATGCGCGGTCAAGGCGTTTCTTGGAGTCGACGGCCATAAAAGGTCGCCAGATCCTTGAGCATTCTGGGTTTCTGGACAACCTCAAGTCAGGAGAGATTGTGGCCGTTAAGACCCATATGGGTGAGGCTTACAACGTTGGCTACCTAAGACCGGTCATTGTCCGTACATTCGTGGATGCCCTTAAGGATAGAGGATGCAAGCCATTTGTCACAGATACGACCACCATGCCTTACCATCCCTGGATCAGCAGAACCTTGGCGGTGGATCACCTCGAAACCGCCAACCGGAACGGCTTTAATCACTCTTCCATGGGTTGTCCGATCATCATCGCGGACGGTTGGTTGGGAACAGACGATGTGATCGTTGATCTCAAGGGTCGTGGAAACTATTTAAACAAACAGTTCGTCGCCCGGGCGATTGCCGATGCCGATGCCCTTCTCTCCGTGGCCCATTTTAAGGGCCATCCTGCCGGAGGCTATGGGGCAGCCATTAAAAATATTGGAGTAGGCTGTGCGAGCAAGCGGGGAAAGATGAACCTTCACGGTGCCCTGGCTGGTGATAAGCCTGTGATTAAGGCCGAGCTTTGCCCCGGACGAAAGTGTGAATGGTGGCAGACCTGTGAGGACTGTTGCCCGGAAGGGTCGATCAAAGTAACTGAAAAAGGATTAGAGATTGATTTGGAATCCTGTGTCTATTGTTTTGCCTGTGCGAACTTGTGTGTGAATATGGCCGGAATAAATGCGATTCAGCGGTTCGATTACTTGCCCGCTCTTGGGAGGCGCATTGCTGATTCAGCCTTGGCCACAATGATGACAAAGGAACCAGGGAGGGCGTTTTTCATCAACTATGCTATGGATATAACACCTGCTTGTGACTGTTATGGATGGACGGATACGCCCTTTGTGAATGGTATTGGAGTTTTGGCCTCACTGGATCCAGTGGCTGTGGATAAGGCCTGTATTGATATGATGAATGAGGCACCAGGACTGATTAACTCCGAAGCCGAAGAATTCAATGCACTAGCTCCAGGTTCGAAAAAGTTAAACCTTATCAAAGGTAAAGATATCGAGCAGCAGGTCTATGGAGGAATGGAGAATGGTTTGGGTACGGTTGAGTATGTCATTGAAAATGTTCCTCTCGACCGGAGTCAGGCAGCCATTGCAAAGTTCTACCCAGAAGGTGTAAGGGCAAAGAAGCTCAAGCCGATGTATGAGAAAAATCATCCTCTGTCTGGTCTGGATACAGCCTCTTTTGGAAAACCTACTGAGGGAGTGACTAATCCAAGGTATCCGAAGAAATAGTGGGGGTTGAGGGAGTGGAGATGATGAGGACATCTCGATGTTGGAGTCTGTGCCTTATCGTGGTCATTTGCATGACGAGTATTTCGATCTCATCGGGGCAGGAAACCTTGCCGGTGATGATCAAACGAATCGAACCCTCCATCGTTGTGATTTTCACTTATAATAGAGCGGGGATGCTTCTCGGTCAGGGAACTGGCTTTTTCATCAGTAAGGACGGCGATGTGGTCACTAATTTCCATGTCCTTCAGGGCGCAAGCCGTGCGGATGTAAAAATGAGCGACGGGAAAATCTATCCGGTGAAAAAGGTTCTTGGTGAGGATAAAACAGGCGATCTTATCAGGATCTCGGTAGATGTCCAAAAAAGTACGGTCCATCCTTTATCCCTCAGCACCTCTGTTCCCGAAGTCGGGGAGCGGGTCGTGGTGATGGGAACTCCTTTGGGGCTTGAAAAAACAGTCTCTGATGGTATCGTTTCAGCTGTCCGAGACATCCCGGAATTTGGAAAGATTATTCAGGTGACCGCCCCCATCTCATCAGGCTCCAGTGGTAGCCCCGTCATCAATATGAATGGAGAAGTGATCGGGGTGGTTACATTTTTTGTGTTGTCGGGACAAAACCTGAATTTTGCGATTCCCGGGGAGAGGATCGCCAAACTCACTCCGGGTGAAGGGAAAGCCCTCTACGAAAGAGAAGAAGCCAGGGTAGAAGAAGGGCTTGTATTGGCGGATCGGCTTTACTCGATAGGGCTTCGTTACCTGTGGATAGAAGAGTATGAGAAAGCCCTTGTCTATTTTGTGGAGTCGGTCACGAAGAATCCTCAATATGCGGAAGCTTACTTCCAGATCGGATACTGTAAAGGAAAGCTTGGGCGTTATTCTGAGGCGACCGAGGCCTACCAGCAGGCGATCCGCATCAAGCCCGAGGATATTGACACCCTCAACAATCTTTGTGTGGCCTATGGGATGACAGAGCGCTATCATGAGGCCATCGAATTCTGCAAACGGGCGATTCAGTTCAACCCCGGCCTTGCTGAAGCCCACAACAATCTGGGATGGTCATATCACAAAGTGGGGAGATACCAAGAAGCGATGGAGTCTTGCAAACAGGCCATCCGCCTCAAACCCGATTTCGCACTGGCCCATTATAACCTCGGCAATAGTTATGCGGCTTTGAAGAAATATGAGGAGGCGATCGAATCTTTCAAGCAGACCATTCGCATCAAATTCGACTATGCAGAAGGACACTTGAATCTGGGTGCCGCCTATCACCAGGTAGGGCGCTACGAAGAAGCGATCGAGTCCTACAAACAGGCGATCCGCATTAAACCAGGCCTTACCGTGGCACACCTCGATCTCGCGATGACTTACTTGAGAACAGGGGATAGGGGTTCTGCATTGGGGGAATATAAGATTCTTAGGGATCTGGATAAGGATCTGGCCAACAAGCTCTTCAATTTGATTTACGAATAAGAGGCGGTGAACTATGTATCAATGCAATGTGGGCCGTGCGCCCCATTTTCAGGGAAAGAGGTGAATCAAATGAGGAAAGGGAGATTCTGGTTGATTTCAGCGTTGGGATTGAGTTTTGCTTTGATGGGGTGTCTGCAAAATGTGGCCTTGGATACGAAAACCCCGAGAATAATAAAGGAAGAACTCAAATCCATCCTCGGCCAACCTGATGTCGTTGTCGTGGATGTTCGCGTGGCAGAGGAATGGTTGGTTCTTAAAATAAGGGACCAAGATCCTATTCCTACAATCGTAAGGTGTTGAAATTAGGGTCAAAGAAGTTGTGGCTGCATAAATGGTCTCGGCTCTCTCAAGGAAAGAATTTATTCTTAATAAACTTCGTTATGACCACCAATATCTATTAATAAAATTTCATCTTTGCCAATAAATTTGAAGATTACGCGACAATCGTAAGCGACACTGAATGCCCAAAGCCCTTCAAGTTTTCCAGTTAACTTATGTGTTCTTAAATGATAGTTAAAAGGGTTCTTCGAAAACAGTCCCATTGCTCCCCAAAATCTCTTTTTAAGCCCTGCATCATTCTTTATTTTCTTTCGATAAATCTTTTTGAAGCTTTGATCCCAAGCTATTTTAATCAATTTCCAGATCCTTATAAAGTTCTTTTACTGTTCCTTTTTTTACGGCCCCTTTTCTTAAATTCGACATCGCCTTTTTAGCCCTTTCAGCAATAGCATCCCTTTTAGCCTCTATGAGTTGTTTTTCTATGATGTCAGCAACATATTCCTTATCATCCAAGGGCAATAAGCTAAAATCATTAATCACCTTATTCAACGTAACGTTGCTCATATCTCTAAGCCTCCAATTTGTTATTTAATTCATTTTACCATTTTTTTCTATCATTGTGAAGGTTCCGTACTCTTTCACTTCAACCCCGCCTTGCGGAGGGCTTCATTTTCGTGCTCCACTACTGCCAGATCTCTATGAGTTCCTTGCGGAAGTTGTTCGATGCGGAATTTAGGGTTTAGTTTGAGGACTTCCGCTGCTGCAGCGCGCGCCTCCTCCTGGCGGCCGGCATAACTGTACACTGTGGTCAAGACGAGATATGCAAGGGAATCATTTGGTTCTTGCTCGATCGCTTTCTTCAGTAGAGAAATCGCCTCATCATATTGCCCCGTCTCGCGAAGCACTACCGCAAAATGACGATAGTAATTGTTAGGTGGTTTGGGATTGAGACGTATTGCCTCTCTGAATAACGGAATCGCCTCATGCCATCTTCCTGCGTAGGTCAAAATAATGGCATAAAGATTCACAATATCAGCCGAATTGGGTGCAAGAGCAAGGGCCTTTTCTCCTTCATCAATACCCTTGTCATGCTGTCGAATCATTGCTGCATAGATATAGCCCAAGCGGATGCGAGCGTGGGGCAATAAACTATCCAGGGCGATCGCCTTTTGATATAGCTCAATAGCGCGTGTGACGGACTCTTTAGGAGATTTACTCAACCCGAGCCACATTTCCATTATGTGATAAAGGCCTAGGGTGCTGTATGCTGATGCATAGGTTGGATCGAGCGAAATGGCTTCCTCCACACACTGCCGAGCTTTGATGACCCCTTCTTTGGTGCTCTGAAGAAGCAGCCAGTTAGCCTCCACAATCTTTAAATAGGCTTCAAGATTGTCCGTTCCTTTTCCGTAGACGCGTGCTTGCTCTCCCTCTGTCAATTTGACCTGCAGAGCTGTTACAATCTTCTTCGTGATCTCGTCTTGGATGGCCAATATGTCTTTCATTGTTCTGTCATACCGTTCTGCCCACAGATGATGCCCCTTGAGGGCATCAATCAGCTGAGCCGTGATGCGCACGCGGTCTTCTGACTTGCGAACACTGCCTTCGAGCACATACTGGACGCCCAACTCTTCCGCCACTTGCCCAACTTTCACCGGCTTACCCTTGTAAGTAAACGTGGAGTGACGCGCTATCACGAAAAGCTTTGGGGTCTTAGAAAGGGCGGTGATGATCTCCTCTGTAAGCCCATCGCTGAAATATTCCTGCTCTTTATCACCGCTCATATTCACGAAAGGTAGCACGGCGATGGAGGGCTTATCAGGCAGAGGGAAAGCCATCTTTTCTTTGGAGGCGACCTCCAACTTGGGAGTAGGGGGAGTCACTGGTTTTGAGACTTTTTCAGTTGATGGAGGCGCTACTTTTTCTTTGGGGGCTGTTTCTACTGAAGGGGTAGGAACTGTTGCTGGCACTTGTTCAGGTTGGGGGACTACGGTCTTTCCTTTGGAAGTAAGGTCTGGTGAAGGAACAGAAGGAATGTAAAATTTCCAGATTACTATGACAGCGACTACCACAATCACAGCAACGACCAAACCTATACCAGCCCTCTGCCATTGTATTGGTTTAGCTCTTCTCTCGCCAATTATCTTTCCGGCTTCTTCCGGTTGCACCAAGACTTTATACACACGGATTGGTAATGGGATATTCTTAACGGTTTGCTCACCGAGATATTCATATCCAAGGTCCAGCTTGTTTCTAACCTGATCAAAAGCCGTCCCCGAGATACAGATTCCTCCAGCCTCTGCAAGGCTCTCTAAACGCGCTGCAATGTTGACCCCGTCACCGTAGATCCGCCCTTCCTCCTCGATCACATCCCCAAGATTAATACCGATCCGAAACTCCATCCTGCGATTTTCTGGAAGCTCAGCATTTCTGGTTTTAAGTTCTTTCTGAATCTCGACCGCACACTCAACCGCATCCACCACACTGGCAAACTCAGCCATTAGATTATCCCCTGTAGCATCCACCACCCGACCATGATGATGCTGAATCAGGCCAGTCATCACTTCTTTGTATGCATTCAAGGTGCGGACGGTCCCTTTCTCATCTTCCCCCATGAGGCGACTGTAACCTTTGACATCTGCACTCAGGATGGCAGCGAGTTTTCTCTTAACGTCTTGAGTTGGCATGGGGTCCCTCCTTGAAGCTTATTGAGAGGAAGGGAATCAACAATCTATACCTACACCACTGGGATTCCGATGGCGCGTTGGATAGCTTTTTCAATTTCTCCATGAGAAAAGGATTGATCGTTCCGGCAAAAGGACCACGAATGAGAAAGGATTTATCCAGAGTTGTCACCTGTTCACACTTTGCCATCGAAGTTTCTTTAAGACCCCCCTCTCCGGCAGGCAACTCCACGTGAGTTGGAGCTGGGTGAAAAGTAGTGCAGAGTGGCACAACAATAACATCATTGGCCAAGCGATTCCTAACATCCAAAGAAACGACAAGAGCAGGACGATCCTTTATGTCAGATGGATGTCCTGGGAGTTTGACCAAGTAAATCTCTCCGCGCCGTGGATATGACATCGTCCTATTTATCCCATAGGCGTTTAGCTGAACGACCTGCTATCTTTGACCATATGCGGTCTTCCTTGCGTTCCGCCTCGGAAAGAGAATGGTAATACTCCTCTGTTTGCCGTTCAAGTTCCTCTTTCACTTGGTCATCTAACCACCTGCGGAGGGCCTCCTCCACTAACTGGCTTCGAGAGCCGGCTTCAGGAGTTTCGAGGAGTTCATCGAGTTGGCGAACTAAGTCGTGGCTCAACGTAACCGTGACCTTTATCTTTGGAGAACGAGCCGTAATGGTAGGCATAAAAGCCCTCCTTTAATTCTTACTTTTGGTAAGATTTTATGCCATACTGAATTATGTGTCAAGACTCAATTTCTTCTTCTTTCTTTCATCTTCACTTCAGCCCCGCCTTGCGCAGGGCAGCCACCTCCCGTTCTATGTCGGCTTTATCCTTGTAAGGGAGTGTCTTTGCATACGACTCGATAGTGAACTTGGGATTTATCCGAAGAACTTCTTTTGCTGCAGCGGTAGCCTCCGCATCACGACCCATCGAACTGTAACATGCTGCAAGAAAAACGTGCGCAAGTAGAAAATTTGGGTTAGCCTGCAGTGCTTTCTTCCACGTCGTTATGGATTCATCAAACTGCCCCGTCATGAAATACGCGCGACCTAATATCCAATAATCCAAGAGTTCAGGGAATGGGTTGAGCCGCATTGCCAGTTTGGAATACGAAATGCTCTCCTCCCATTTGCCCGCACAGCCTACAGGCCCCGCCAAAGCAGAATAGGCCATCGCTCCATTAGGATTGAGAGCAACAGCCCGTTCCCCTTCAGCGATGGCCTTATCATGCTGCCGCATCACAAGGTAGATACCGGCCAATAATGAATGGGCAAGATCAATCGACTCCTCCATAGCAAGAGCTTTTTGCGCCAATTCAAAAGCCCTCTGAAGGGATTTAGCAGGGGATTCACTCCATCCAAATCTCGCATCCCAAAAGTGGGTCCATCCTAAATTCACATAGGGCCATACAAACTTAGGGTCAAGGGCAATCGCTTCCTCAAATAACTGGCGAGCTGTATCATTGTCTTGTTTCGTGCTGCGCCTCATGAAACCGATTCCTTGATAATTCTTCTCTAGGGCTTTCAGGTTGTACGTCCCCCATTTTATCCAATGACGCGCCTGCTCTCCTTCTGTCAGCTCTACCCTCATGGCTTCCGTAATCTTGATCGTTATCTCATCCTGCAAGGCGAATATATCTTTGAGCTCCCGGTCGTAGCGCTCACTCCAAGTGTGACGACCAGTTATTGCATCGATAAGTTGAGCTGTGATCCGCACCCTATCACCAGACTTCTGGACACTTCCCTCCAGCACATACCGTACGCCTAAATCCTCAGCCACTTTCTGAATCTTCACGGGCTTTCCCTTGTAAACGAATGTGGAGTTTCGAGCAATGACGAACAGGCGTTGGAACTTCGAGAGGCTAGTGATAATTTGCTCAGTTAACCCGTCACTGAAATAGTCTTCTTTGGGATCGCCGCTCATGTTTGTAAATGGAAGTACTGCAATGGAGGGCTTGTCGGGCAGAGGAAAAGCCATCTTTTCTTTGGAGGCAACCTCCACAGGCGGAGGGGCAGGGTGCAAGTATAAACGCCAGATCACAAAAGCAGCGGCTACTACAATTAGAATTGCTAAAACTATTAAAGCTGTTTTCTGCCATTGTCTTGGTTTAGCCTTTTTCTCGCCAATCACTCTACCTACTGCCTCAGGCTCCATCAGAACTCGATATACCCGCACTGGTTTTGTGATGTTCTTTACGGTCTGCTCCCCGAGATACTCATATCCTAGGGAAAGTTTATTCTCCACATGGTCATAAGCTGTTCCAGAAATGCAGATACCTCCAGCCTCTGCCAAACTCTCTATCCGGGCTGCAATGTTGACCCCGTCACCGTAGATCCGTCCTTCCTCCTCGATCACATCCCCGAGGTTGATACCGATCCGAAACTCCATTCTGCGATTTTCGGGAAGCTCAGCATTTCTGGTTTTAAGTTCTTTCTGAATCCATACAGAACACTCAACCGCATCAACCACACTGGCAAACTCAGCCATCAGATTATCCCCAGTCCTATCCACCACACGACCATGGTGATGCTGAATCAGTCCAGTTATCACTTCTTTGTACGCATTTAGGGTACGGACTGTCCCCTTCTCATCTTCCCCCATGAGGCGGCTGTAACCTTTTACATCCGCACTCAGGATGGCAGTTAGCTTACGTTTAACATCTCGGGTGGTCACGGAATCCCCTCAAAAACTCCATAAAGGGAAGGGTAAAGGTTTTAGAAAGGAATATAAAATTTAAATCTCTTGGAAAATTTCCCCTACATCTTCCTGGAGTTGCTGTTCTACGGTGTAATCAATTTTCTTTCTTTACGATCTCATCAATTTGAGGGAGAAAGCTGGCGAGTTCTTCTTTGGCGATCGTCCACACAATCTCGTAATTGATACCAAAGTAGTGATGGATCATTTTATCCCTCATACCCATCAGCTCTTTCCATGGAATTGTGGGGTAGGACTTCTTCAAGCCTGCCGATAAATTCTTGGTCGCTTCACCGATGATCTCAAGATTGCGCACGACGGCATCCTGAGTTTTTATGTCTTTCATAAATTCTTCGTAGGTCAGGCCGGCTGTATAGGTTGAAATCCTCTGAATTGCCTCCCGGATATCATTGAAGTAGTCCCGATCTCGTCGCTTAGACATAACTCAATGTCCCCTGAATGTCAGAAGCGATATGTTCATATCTGGGATTCTCTAAGCTTCTTTTTAGTGTATCAAAAGTGGCCAAATCCACTCTCCTTTTCAACACTTTTTCAAGATGGTAAGCCAGTTTGATAAAGTCCAACCCTAAAGGTTTTATGAGCTGGACGAGGATATCGATATCACTTCTCTTCCTTTGATTGCCTTTTGCAAACGAGCCATAGATGGCCATTCGTTCTACTCCATATTTTTCATTCAAGTAAGGCAGTTCCTTTTTTAGTATTTGAAAGATTTGCTCTCTTGTTCGCGGCTCTTTCATCGGTTACCACCAAGTCATGAATTTAATTAATTTTGCTAACATTTTGCATTATAGCAGATATTGTTTTTGGTTCCTATGGGAAACAGAAAGGATACTTCCAATATTATTATATTTCTTTCACTTCAGGCCTGCCTTGCGCAGGGCGTCGGCCATGCGATCTTTTCTAGACTGATCGTAAGGAAGTCCCTTTATCCACCGTTCCCAAGAGAACTTGGGATCGATCCTTAGGACTTCTGCACCCTCGGCGCGCGCCTCATTTTCGCGACCCATCAACGCATAGGTAACAGCCAGCCCTATGTGGGCAATCAAGTGATCGGGGCCATAGATTTGGAGCACCTTCTTGTATGTGGCTATTGTTTCCTCATATTGGCCGAGCCAGCTATATGAACTGGCGAGAAGGCCCAAGACTTGGCTGTGGACGGGAATGGGGCTGAGACGAAGGGATTTCTGGAGCATGGGAATGGCCTCTTGAGACCGACCGGAGAGGCTGAGCGCGGTTCCTAACGCCCAGTAGGCCGTTGCTGAATTGGGGCCGAGGGATATGGCTTTTTCCGCCTCTGATATGGCCTTATCGAACTCCCTGAGATATATATAAGGAAAAGTTAGACTGGCGTGGATGGAGGAATTGGAGTCATCCAGGGCGATGGCCTTTTCCCCCAGCTCAAGAGCTCGCTGCAAAGACTCTCTGGGCGATTCGCTTGCGCCAATAATGACCAGATCGAAGTGGGCGCTGGAGAGGACAGAATATGCATATGCGTATTCGGGGTCCAGGGCGATGGCCTCCTCAAGCAACTGCATGGCTCTTTCCACCCGCTCTTTGTTCAGTGTGCCGCCTTTATGCTCACGCGCCTGCAACACTTTCAAATAGGCATCGAGGTTCTTGGTCCCTTTTTCCAAGAGGCGCGCCACCTCTCCCGTGGTTAATTTCACCTGCACCGCCGTCAGTACTTTCATCGTGATTTCATCCTGTAAGTTCAGGATGTCCTTCAGGTCCCTGTCATACCGCTCCGAGAAGAGGTGGTGTCCGGTCAGGGCATCGATGAGCTGGGCTGTTATCCGCACACGATTTCTCTCCTGCTGGACGCTGCCTTCAATCACATACCTCACTCCCATCTCCTCAGCGACCTGTTTAACCTTTACGGGTTTACCCTTGTAAGTAAAGGTGGAGTTCCGGGCGATCACAAAAATGTTGTCGGATTTGGAGAGGCCGTTGATGATCCCCTCAGCGAGTCCGTCGCTGAAATACTCCAATTCTTTTTCACCGCTCATGTTTGTAAAAGGTAGCACGGCGATGGAGGGCTTATCAGGCAGAGGGAAAGCCATCTTTTCTTTGGAGGCGACCTCCAACTTGGGAGTAGGGGGAGTCACTGGTTTTGAGACTTTTTCAGTTGATGGAGGCGCTACTTTTTCTTTGGGGGCTGTTTCTACTGAAGGGGTAGGAACTGTTGCTGAGGGCTTTTCAGGTTGAGGTGCTGCAATCTTCTCTTTAGAAACAATCTCTCGTTGAGGAGTATGAGGAGTGTAGAGTTTCCAGATTACTATGGCAGCAACTAAAACAACCAAAAGAATAACCAAACCTATAGCAACCCCCTGCCATTGTTTTGATTTAGCCTTTTTCTCGCCGATCACCTTACCGGCTGCCCCTGGGTCCATCAAGACTTTATACACACGGATTGGTAATGGGATATTCTTAACGGTTTGCTCACCGAGATATTCATATCCAAGGTCCAGCTTGTTTCTAACCTGATCAAAAGCAGTTCCAGAGATACAGATACCTCCAGCCTCTGTCAGGCTCTCCAAACGCGCTGCTATGTTGACCCCATCACCGTAGATCCGCCCTTCCTCCTCGATCACATCCCCCAGGTTAATTCCGATCCGAAACTCCATTCTGCGGTTTTCTGGAAGCTCAGCATTTCTGGTTTTAAGCTCTTTCTGAATCTCCACAGCACACTCCACTGCATCCACCACACTGCCAAACTCAGCCATTAGATTATCCCCTGTAGCATCCAGCACCCAGCCATGATGATGCTGAATCAGTCCAGTCATCACTTCTTTACATGCATTCAGGGTGCGGACTGTCCCTTTTTCATCTTCCCCCATGAGGCGACTGTAACCTTTGACATCTGCACTCAGGATGGCAGTGAGTTTTCGTTTAATTTCTTGTGTGGCCACGGAATTTCCTCCATGCAATCCGTTAAACAATAGTTTGGGCTTATTTAGTACTACTACGTTAAGTTAAGAGTCATCGAAAATGAGCGTGTTACAGGTCGGGCATATACCTCTGTACAGCATCAAGCATCTCTGGATCAATCGGCGGACAGCTGGCAAGGTCAATCCAGAAGTTTTT
>Ga0315277_10000636_pt1 | contig 54939 bp, 40 predicted proteins | sample YL17G05_15_MG_FD_203695 | JGI IMG/M metagenome (GOLD analysis project Ga0315277, IMG submission 203695) | Sediment microbial communities from Yellowstone Lake, YNP, Wyoming, USA - YL17G05_15 | ecosystem: Environmental > Aquatic > Freshwater > Lake > Sediment | place: USA: Wyoming | collected... | reverse complement strand
AGTTGCTCATGCAGCGGTGCTGCGCCACTGCGCATGAAAATTACCAATGGTTATGAAGACGGACCGAGAACCGCGTGCTTGCTTCCCCGTCAGCAGGCCTTCAGAGCCGCGACCGCAGGGAGCGGGATCACACAGCATTAGGGCCAGACTTCTCTCCTATCAAAGTTTTTCTGATCTGCATTTGAAAAGCCATCGAATCATGTCGTGGCAGTCCGCTCGCTACGCTCGCGGCTCTGACATTTATCTAAAGGGTTACAACCATCCAAAATGAGACATCCTCGGGGGATTTTCACGGGAGACATAGTGAGGGCGGAGACCCTGTTTGGTACACGCGCTCGAGCTGCAGTAGTCACTTCCAACGAAACATTAAGTTTTCATTATTTGTGTAAGTCTTTGAGCGGGCAGACGATAAGTAATATTAAGGCCGGGGGTTTTGAATGCAGTCGCCATCCCGGCAGGACTTAGGAAAAGGCAAGCAAGTGGCCGGAATAAAAGGACTTGAGTATGTGCTTGTGGATCTCCGGAGCGCTCCGCTCAGTTCCGTCATGAGAACCGAGGTTGTCTCAGTCGGTTTGGATACAAGTCTCGGCGCCGCTCTTGACATTTGCTCCAACAGGCATATTCGACATTTACCTGTCGTGGACGAGGAAGGCAAGCTGGTTGGGTTGGTGACTGACCGAGACCTTCGAGCTAGTATCAGCCCTCGAGTCGGCACGATTTCCGAAAACAATGCCGCTCGCGAGAGCCTGCAACGCCACGTCCACGTTATCATGATCCGCAATCTCGTGACCGGAACGCCCTCGATGGCGCTTTCACTTGCGGCCAAGCTCATGCTTGAGAAAAGGGTGGGCTGCCTCCCGGTTATCTATCCAGACAAGAGTCTCACGGGCATTGTAACGACCAGCGACTTTCTTCGGGTCATCGCGCAGTTCCAAAATACGGCGTAATCAGATCGAACGCTATCGCAACGGCTTCTTCAGGATCAGCGGCGTTCGGTATGCATGGGACTGATTCTCCTGGCGGGGGTAAGAGCGTCCACGTCTCAAGCCCCACCACTGGAGTTCCGCACTTTAGGGCGAGGGCAATCTCGGAGAGAGTGCCATACGCCCCGTGTACCACAATAATGACCTGGCTTGTCAGCACGTTAATGACGTTGCGTGCATTTCGCAGATCTGTGATGACAGGGATATCTATGTAGCCATTTGCCTGTTCGGCGCTGTTGCCCGGGAGAATACCCACTGTGACTCCGCCGGCATCCTTGGCTCCTTTCGCGGCGGCCTCCATGACGCCGCTGCCTCCGCCGCAAATAAGTATCCCTCCCCGCCGTGCGATGCCGAATCCGACATCCCTCGCCAGATTCCAGATGCGGGCAGAGCAAGCCGAAGGACCCATGACGCCGATACGAGGTCTGTTGCGAAGATCCAAATCACACCTCCGTGACGGAGAACCTCCGTAGATGACATTACGATGACACGGACGACACAATGAAATCTTTGGATCTTGGTGTCATCGTGTTGTCCTGTTCAGCCTGACTCGAAGACTTAGGGCTCGCGTAAGAATTAATTGGCATTTTGGCGCCGCGCCCTTTCAGGCTGCGGCCCGCAGGCCCGCTGGCTTTGTTGCTCGCTCCTCACATACCACCTCGGGTATAGTTCGCCGCTCGCGCCTCGCCAGCGGGCCTGGGGGCCAGCAGCAAAATGCCAAGTAATTCTTGCGCGAGCCCTTAATGATACAAAGAATCTCAATCGCTCTTCATGCGATGTTATCATAGCCAGCCAGATTCCGCTTGGAGGCGGCCATGTCCTTCAATGAAAACAAAGGCCTCTGGTTGATGGTGAGCTTGACCGTTGCCGCCGCCGCGGCCTTGATCTGGGTTCTTCTTTCGGCGCAGCCACTCAGGTTGGTAATTCTTTACAATGATGTCGGGGATCTGAAGAGAGACGACCCCGTGGTTTGGCGGGGCATCACGATCGGCAAGGTGGAAGAAATCAGGCCTTTTGTCGGCAATCAACTGGGTGTGACGATACGGATCCGGGAGGACCACGCCTCAAAGCTCTCCCACGGGACAGAATTCATTCTCAAAAAAGCGTCCTTTTTCGGACTTGTCGGCAACAATGCAATCGAAGTGGTAACTCCTTCCTCTCCGGGCACCCCCTTCTCCAGCGGCGAGAAAGTGCATGGCAAGACAATCTCAAAGCCGTCATTGGTTGAGCAGGGCAAGAAATGGAGCCAGGAGTACTGGCAGCAACTGAAAGCCGAAACGGGCCAACTCATTGATGCGTTAAAATCCTCTCCCTATCGCAAAGAGGCGGCGGAGACACTTGACCAGCTCAAAACATTGGCCGAGCAGGGAGCGCGCGAGGCAAAGGGAGGCCTCGAGGACTTTCGAAAAGCTCACCAGAATGACCTGGACGAGATCCTCAAAAGACTTGAGCGCTTGCGGGATGAGATGCGCCGCAAGGGTGACAGCACGAGTGCCACGCAGGTCGAGAAAGAGATCGATCGTGTGAGGGGAAATCCCCAGCAGCCATGAAGAAGCCTCTTTGAGCAGGCAGCTCTATTAGAAAAAGCAAAGTATCTAGTACAAACTGCCTACTGTCTGCTGGTTTAAGAAGTCCACTTGCACACTGCACCTAAACCAGCACAACTACAGGAAACGTCGAGCCGCCCTGGCCCGTCAGCACTGCCGAATCCCTGAACATCTGGGCCGCTTTGGGATCCTGGAAGAAGAACGCAGGTGTCTGCTTACCGGGATTCAGGGTGATCGAGGTTAAGGGCGTGACCGTGTTCCGGCCGGCGCTGATCTCAACGACATTGATGGTGATGCTGCTATCGCTTGAATTGGAGACGGCATAGCCGGTGAAACGGCTCTGGCTTACGTCGTCATCCACCGGGATAGTTGCGGTTGAGACCAGTTGTGACCCGAGCACCCCGGCCACAGTTTGCACGGTTCTTCCCGGTGCAAGCTGAAAAGTGGAAACGCCGCCGATGGATTCGCCTGTGGACTCCATTCTTGGCCGGCCTACGAGTTTCTGGATGGCCTCTCGCATGCGGACGAAGTCCTAAAGTTTCGTGTCACTTAGAACGAAGAGAAGTAAGGCAGGCGTTCTGCATTTCCTGCTCGAGACCCAGGAGTTTTTTTGCATCGAGCGAGACACAAAATGCATGTATTGAAAGATACCACACCCATCCGAATCGACAAGAGCTTCGAAATGCCCAGCATCCCGCTGGTGCTCACCAAGATCCTGCAGGTGCTCGACGATGATTTTGCCTCCGCCAAGCAGTTGGAGGAGTTGATCTTGCATGATCCGCCCTTGTCCGCCCGCATTCTCAAGCTCTCAAATTCCGCCTTCTATTCATTCAGAGCTGAGGTGAAGACTATTTCCCATGCTATCTCTCTCTTGGGAATTAATCTTGTGAAGAGCCTCGCGATCGGCGTCAACCTCTTCGATTCCTTCACAATGGGTATGAGGAGCGAAGCCACCCTATTGAGCAGGCTCTGGATGCATTCCTTTGGGACGGGATTGGTGGCTCAGGAAATCTGGACTCGCAGGAGCAGCAAAAAAGATGGTGAATTTGCCTTCATGTGCGGCCTCTTGCACGATATCGGGAAGGTGGTCTTTTTCAAGAAAGAGGCATCCCGCTACAGGCCTCTTTTCACGGCAGATAAGAGTCAGAAAGATCCCGGTATTTCGCATTACGAGATGGAATATTTCGGGATGGACCATGCGGGGATAGGGGCACTCTTGGCAAAAGAGTGGGGTTTGCCGCCGGAACTTGCTTCGGCTATTCGATACCATCACAGTCCGCTCGATTCCAATGCGCTTCTCGCGTCGGTGATCTCTCTCGCCGACATGATCGCCAAGGTGTCGGAGATCGGCTACGACGGAGACCGCAAGGTCGACTCGGCGGTCACCAGGATTCAGTCGCGTGTGAGCATGAACGCGGAGGAATGCAGACGGATGATGGCCTTTGCAGTCGACAAGCGAAAGACCGTCGAGAGTTTCTTCGAAATTACTACGCAGATCGGCTAGGGAAGGCAGCTATGGAGTTTGAGGATAGATTGCGGTCCCAAATCGAAGCCATCCTGACGAACGACGCCAAGAACTACGCGGAAATGAAACGGATGGCTGCTCCGGACGAACCTCTGGAGACCGACCCTTTTGCCGAGGAGAGAAACCTCTACCAGAGGATCATCAACAACTATCGGAACGCCGTCAGCGAAGTAAACAGCCTCCTGGAAAAGCATGTCGATTTTTTGTCGGGCTTTTATCGGATGATCGAGAATATCAAAGAGACCGACAACTTCCCGGATATCTGCACCCAGATCGCGGATTGTGTCTTGCAGGATTTTGGGGCCGAGTACTGCAGCCTCCTGTTTCTAGAGGAGCGGGACTCCAGAGCAAACGCACTCTGTTTGGAAGGAGTTCGGGAGAGCCGCAAGTTTGTCCGCGTCCACTCCAATCCCAGCCTGCTGGGCAGCCAGGAGTTCGAGACAACCCTTTGTCAGATGGCCATGGAATCCGGTGGGTGCCTGAATATCGGTGATGTGTATCGGGAGCCACAGTTCAACAAGGTCGATTTTCCAGGCGTGCTCCGGTCTCTGGTGTGCCTTCCTGTTATCCTGCAGAACACTCCAGTTGGGTTGCTGGTGCTTGGCAACTCTCTCCCCCACTTCTTTAACGAAAACCACATCCGGGTCCTGAAGATACTTGCCAGCTCGATGGCGCACCTCCGGTTCCTTACCTCCCGGCGGAATGGGGATTTGCCGGCTCTGCGTGTTCCTCCGCCAGAGCCGAAGTCCGACGAAGAGAAGGATGTCTTTTCGATTGTTGTCTTGGATTTTGAAGAAAAGGACTCCTACGGAAGGATAACCCCCCTCGGCAAGGAGATGATCAACAGCGTTCGCCGGAGCTTGCTGCGAGTGCTCCAGGGACGAGAATCCATTCTCTTCCACGACGACGATGATCTCCTCCTGATCCTTCCGGGGATATCAATGGAGACTTTGCCCGCACGAATTGCTGGGATTTGCGCGGCTTTCCAAAATTGGAAGGAAGAGCAGGGCGAGAAGATGCACGGAGCGCGCATGAATCTCGGATATTCAGTCTCTGATGGAGAGGATGACCTGTCCCGGACGCTTGAGGTTGCTTCTCTCATCAAGCGTACGGTGATGGATGAAGATCCCGGCCTGGCCGCAGGGAACAGCTAGTCAGCCCGCTTGGAGCTTTCCTGCCGCATTTGAATCAAGGATTGACGATCTGCCTGCTGAGGATTGGAGTTGTCTGTAATTCGTCAATCGTAGACTCCTAGTTCGCTTTTTTCTTAGCTCCAAGCTCTTGCGCGAAATTAATCGCGACATTGGCGCATCCGAACAAGCCTATGTGGTAGTCCGTTACGACGAAGACGGGCGTGTGCTTCAGGAGAGGACGGATGTTCGGTACGTCGCAACGGGTGAATTCCTTCATGAAAATGCCGGAGCGCATCTCGGGCAGGATCTTGGCTGCGATACCGCCGGCGAGAAAAACCCCGCCGGGAGCCAGTGGGAATGTAGCCGCATTCTTCGCCGCACGTCCGTAACAGCGCAGCCAGGTATCGAGCACTCTTCGGCAGAGGGCATCCTTAGCCGCATTCTTGATAATGATGGGCGGGCGGTCATATGGATCGGCATCCGCAACCTGCTTGGAAATAGCCCCCCGCACCAGGTCGGGTTGGAGTTCCGATAGGGCGTGGAAGACATTTACCAATCCTGGACCGCTGACAACCTTCTCGCAGTTCAGGGGATTCTTCTCGGACAAGTTTCTGTGCTTCCGAATCCACTGCGCGATCTGGAACTCGAACTCATCCACGGCAACAAAATCCACATGGCCGCCCTCTCCAGGGGTTGGGCGGTATTTACCAGTCACCGTGTCGTGAATGAGCACTGTTGTTCCCAGGCCGGTACCTGCGCCAATGACCGCAGCCGTGGGCTTCTTCCCCTTGGTGGGAGGAAGCTTGCCGGCGCGCGATAACCGCACGAATGCCTCGGGTCTGTTGGCGATCAGAATCTCCAGGCCGAAGCCCACGGCCTCAAAATCATTGAGGAGCGTGAGTTCCTCCACGCCCGTGGTCTTGAGAACCTCGTCGGCAGTAAAGCCGCGTTGAAGATTGGTCAGCAAAGCAACCGAACGGTCCGCGCCAATCGGTCCCGCAAAATCGATGCACGCTTTGCGTACCGCAGGCTGCAGGCTGCGTCCTTCCTTTTTGAGGAACTCACCCAGCAACGCGGCGAAGTCCTGGACCGTCTTGCTGCGAAAGGTCTTGTGACGTGCGATTTCGAACCTGTCTTCACCACTGTAAGCGACGATTCCCACACCAGTGTGAGTGCCGCCCACGTCAGCCACCAGAATGTGCTCTTCCACTTTAGCCATAGGATTACCCCCGTCCTATTAAACCTGTATCTCTTAATGGGAGCAAGCGGCTTTTGCCGTGAAGAGCCAGACATTCCGATTTTCCAGCTCTCATAGACTTTGGGTGAGTTTCTTTGGCCGCCGTCTCAAACCTGGCGTACATCTCTTGAGAATCATTTCAGGGAGATGGTATCCGTCGATTTCTTCGTGGTTCCGACTATCAGCTTTCGACTCCTGTTCGCATTCCTTGTCCTGGCTCACGATCGCAGACGCGTGCTGCATTTCAATGTAACGGCCCATCCGACTGCTGAATGGACCGCAGATCAGATCCTTCAAGCATTCCCCTGGGATACGGCTCCTGGCTACCTGCTTCGCGATCGGGACTCCGTCTGTGGCGACATGTTTCGGAGACAGGTCAGCAGCATGGGCATCAGAGAAGTACTCACGGCACCTCGATCCTCCTGGCAATCTCGCTATGTCGAACGCTTGATTGGATCGATCCGAAGGGAATGCCTCGGTCACATCGTCGCGATCAGCGAAGAATCACTTCGGACAGCGCTTCGATCCTATTTCTCTTATTACCACGATTCACGCTGTCACCTCGGCCTGCCTTCGCAGCCGCCGCCGATTGCGGCGGCGGCACCGGAAAATGCAGGCGGACTGGAAATCTGCTTGGCCAGGGTTTCGCCTTCCACCAGTTCCATGACCAGGAAGCGCTTTTCCTCCGCCTGCTCCAGGCTGTGGATGGTGGCGATGTTGGTGTGATTCAGCGACGCGAGCAGCTTGGCCTCACGCTCAAAGCGGGCCAGCCTCTCCGGATCGCCTGCAAACAGATCCGGCAGGATCTTGATGGCAACGTGGCGGCCGAGGTTCGTATCGTCGGCACGGTAGACTTCTCCCATCGCTCCGGCGCCGATGAAAGCAACAATCCGGTAGGAACCTAGTTGACGTCCCACCATCGCATGCACCTGATCGCCGGCCATAGCTTTGGCCGCTTCTTCCATTGCAGGCGATTCCATGAAGTTCTCGGCTTCCGGCTGGCGCGCGAGCAGAGACTCGACTTTACGGCGCAGAGAGTCATTCCCCGCCTTTTTCCGACTTAATGCCCCGACCAATGGAATTAAGCACTTGCGGCTGTTTCTGCCCGCCCTGAAAAATCCACTGTAGCTGTTGGTTTCTGGTGCGAAGGGACGTTATCGTCGACAGGTATCTGAGAGAACTGATTTAGGAACGACCTTTTCTACCGGAGTCTTATACGGGGATGCAGGCGGACTGGAGATTTGCTGAGACAAGCGGCAGCAAGGTGGTTTGCCGGAAGGTGTGCGCAGATTTCGCGGCGGCGGTATCTCTTTGGTGTATAATCCGCACTCGTGAGTTCCACGGCAACGCAGGAGCATCCCGATAAGTTGACATAACTACAAGGCAGAAGTTGGGGGGCGCCATAGCCAAGCTTCGATCCAAGAAGGGCAGTTTATTTCATCTATCCGCAGGGAAAGTCAAGCTATTGGTCAGCGAAGTATAACTCTGGGGTTTGGTTGTTGACGATTGGGTGAGCCGCGTGACGCCTCACATCGCCTTTGTCCTCGTCATCTTCGTCGTGGCCAGTATCCTGCTGGTTTCCAGCAAACTGCGCCCCGATTTGATTGCGCTATTAATCCTGATCACCCTCGGCTTAACCGGTCTCGTCAAGGCCGAGGACATGTTTTCCGGCTTCAGCCGGTCCGTCGTCATCACCATCATGGCATTGTCCATCATCACCCATGCGCTGGAGCGGGTGGGCGCCACGCGGAAGCTGGGGCAATTGCTTTACCGCCTCTCTCGAGAAAGCGAACCGCGCGCCGTGCTGGTCGTCATGGTTGCGGCGGCCCTGCTCTCGCTGGTGATGAACAACATCGCCGCCGCCGCTATGCTGCTGCCCGCAGTCATCGGCCTTACCCGTCAGACCGGGTTGCGGTCGTCGCGCCTGCTCATCCCGCTGGCATTCGGCACCCTACTGGGCGGCATGGCCACGCTGTTAACAACCAGCAACCTGCTGGTGAGCGCTGCCCTGGCTGAGCAGGGATTTAAACCCTACAATCTCCTTGACTTTGCTCCAGTGGGGCTGCCCATGGCCCTCGCCGGCATAGGGTTCATGGCCCTTCTGGGATGGCGACGGCTGCCCGCTCGCGGACTCGACCGCCCGGTCGAGGCAAAATCCAGAACCGGCAGTCTCTCGGAAACGTATGGCCTGCGGCAGGTAGTCTGGAGGGTCAACATCCTCCCCGGCTCGGCAATGGCCGGGTTGAGCCTGGCCGCCGGCCGCTGGGGCGAGCAATTGAAGGTGCATGTTGTCGGCATCGCGCGCGGCGGAACGGTACGTCTCGCGCCCGAGCCCAATGAAGAAGTGCGCGTTGGCGATGTGGTGCTGATTACGGGCAATCCCACGAACGAGGTGCTGGCGCGTTTCGGCCTGACGCTCACGGATGAGGCCATCTGGAACGGCCGCCTTACGTCGGAAGAAGTGAGTCTGATGGAGGTAGCGCTGGCCCCGCGCTCCTCACTTGCCGGAAAGACCCTGCGTGAAATCAAGTTCCGCGAGAAGTTCAATCTCTCTATCATAGCGATCTGGCGCGAAGGCCAGACGCTCACAGACAATCTGGCCGAGACGCCGCTGCGCTTTGGCGATGCGCTTCTGATTCAGGGCCGCCGCTCCCGTATCCAACTCCTGCGCTCCGAGAATGATTTCCTGGTGCTGGAAGAAGATGTGATGGAAGCCGGAACGCCGCGCCGGGCCTGGCTGGCGCTGGGCTTGACCGCGGCTGCTATGGTACTGGCGGCCTTGGATATCTTGCCCATAGCCGAAGCCACCTTTGCCGTTGCCTGCCTGCTGGTGCTGTTCAATGTCCTAAGCATGGATGAGGCGTACAGCGCGATTGAATGGAAGGTCATCTTTCTCCTTGCCGGGATGCTGCCGCTTGGCATTGCCATGACCAACACGGGCACAGCCGCGTTCATCGGCAATGTCGTGGTAGCCTCGCTGGGCCAGTGGGGGTCGCTGGCGGTGGCGGCGGGGCTCTTCCTGGTCACCGCGCTGTTGACCCAGGTAATCGGCGGCCAGGTCACACCGGTGATTCTCGCGCCAATCGCCATCGCCGCCGCCCGGCACATCGGTGCCAACCCGCGCGGCATGGGCATGGCCGTGGCAATGGGCGCCTCGATGGCGTTCCTCAGCCCGCTCAGCCACTCGGTTAACATGCTTGTGATGGGCCCTGGCGGCTATACTTTCCGTGACTACCCGCGCGTCGGCTTGCCCTTGTCGGCGCTGCTCTCGGTGGTGGCGCTGGCCGCCCTTGCGCTGTTTTGGGGCATCCGATAAGCCGGCGCCTTGTTTGCGGTTGGGATTCTGGAATACCTCAATCTGCCGGCCTGCAAAACCAGAGGCCACGTTTTCACTTCCTTGATCACCGTTCGCATGCCTGGCATTACCCGTGCCTCATAGTCGCGTGCCCAGGGGTCCATAACTACGTACGCGGCCTGCCGCAAGGATACCTCCCAGGCATACTGGAAGGCCGGCAAGCCGGGCGGGGACCTTCTGGATGGCAGGGCGTTCGGCAAGTCGCTGCCTGTCCCGACTCCCCGCGCCGCCCTTGTGTGCCTTGTGGTGGCCGGCCTCACTTTTTGGCTCACTTCCGAAGATCGGGAGGAACAAAACCACTTCGATCGCCAGGAAACCAGGATCGTCATCAACAATCCCCGCGGATATCCAGTGCGATTGTTCAAGGCGGGTAAGAGCCTCAGCGAGGCGCTTCCTGACAGCCCTTCGTCCGTCTCGCCTATGTAGGGTCTTACGGAAGCAACTTTTCCGGAGAGAACCTTTCGGAGTTCGATGGCGCTGAACTTGCCCAGCCCGCCCGCAGGAATGACCTGGTCCGCGGTGCTCGCCGGGATATAATCCTCATCGCTGGCAAGCGATGTTCCTCCGGGACTCGTAGCCCGGAAAACGATTTCGTCCCGTTTATTGTTTGTTGGCTTGGGGACGACTTTCAGGCCGTTAGAAAGCTCCCACTCCGTGATTCCATAGGCTTCTTTTGTGTTAGTTTTGATTATCTTCCCGGGATCAGGGATCTTATCCAGTAACGGCTGATTGCCGGCGGTATCGACGTAGCGCTTGATCTCTTTCCCACTGGCAGTCTCGATCACGGCCGCAAGCTTCGCCCCATCCGGTACCGCGAGCCCTTCCTTTTGGGGAGAACTGACCATGACGACCCGGTTCCGGTCTCCCATCCAATCCTTTCCGAGCTTGTTGATTTCATCCAGAGTGATCTCCGGCTGTTGAGCATGCCGGTATAGAGCCTCTCGACGATTTTTTGACGGTAAGCGCCGACGGTGGCCATATCGCTGAGGGGAAGCTTACTAAAGACCGCGACGCCCGTCATCGTCGCCTCTTTGTCTGTGGCAATGGCATAGAGAGTTTCGGGATGGTCGGGAACTCCATAGGTCGGCCGCAGCCTCGGCACCGAGGGCCGGCGAAGTGGGGCAAAATGATCTTTGATAAGGCTCTCTATGGCGGATCTGTCGAAATCGCCCACGGCGATGACAGCCATGAGGTCCGGCCGATACCAATCAGCGTAAAACTTTTTCAGTGTTTTGTGCTTGAAGCTCTCGATGATTTCCTTCTTCCCTATGGGCAGACGTTCGGCATAGCGGGAACCCTTGAACAGGACGGGGAACTGTATGTCCTGGGGCGGGCTAAAGGTTATGCGGTTTGAGGACGTGGCGTTGCGGGCTGCAGAATTTTTCCAGGACGGGACGGAACTCTGCGCATCCGGTCAGGATCTGATGGGAAATGCATTGCACCCGATGCTCCTCGGATTCATCGAAAGAAGGAAGGACTGTAGTATCCTCCAGGATGGTGCTTAGCCTCACCAGGTGAACCATTTCGTGGGTGAGGATATAAACAAAGAATGGGTATAGATTCGAGGCTAGATTTTCCCTCTCTGCTGCCGTTAGGATGGTCGGATCGTTGAGCTGGATGCGGTAGAAATCGCGCAGATTGCTTCGGCCACGATTCACTCGCTGCAGGAACTGAACCTGTGCCAGAACGCTGTCCGGCAAAGGTTCCCATTCGCAATCCTGGCGAGTCAGCAGGTCATATCGAAGCTCCTGCCATCGAAAGGGCGGGATACAGTAGTAGCGTGCGATCCGCTCCTCCGCTTCATCTGTCGCCCGAATTGCAAGTTCACGCTGCCTTTCGGAAAACTGCACGCTCTCTCCAACGAGCTCTCGGCTCGTGCTTAGGGTGAATCCTCTAGTCTGATTTGGCAGGCTTGGACGGCGTGGCGGGTGTACTGTCGCCGCCTTTTTCCGACTTTTCGCTTTTCTTCGAACTGGAATCAGACGGACTTGCGGAATGAGACTTCCGGGCATAATCGCTCAGATACCAGCCGCCGCCTTTTAGCTGGAAACTCGAGTGACTGATGAGTTTCTCGACCGGTCCCTTGCAGAATTTGCAGTGGCTCAATGGCTTATCGTTGATTTTCTGGAAAGCCTCAAACACTTCACCGCATTTGCTGCATTGATACTCATAAATCGGCACAGCTGCAAACCTCCTTAGATGCACTAAATGGCGGTATGGGGCTGTGTATTTGACTCCAGTAAGGACTGCCTGAACGGTCCGGTCTGAGCCAGATGAACCTTTGCGAATCTTCGCGCCTTTGCGTCTTTGTGGTGGGGTTATACAAAACCACCGCAAAGGCTCCAAGACGCCAAGAATCGCCAAGGATTCCTTTCAGCCCAGGTTGGGGTCGTAACATCGCTAGTTACTGGAGTCATGTGCATACCCCCATGGCGATAAATATATAACGTCTGTCAGCCTCCGCGTCAAATCGAAGCTGGGAGTCAGCAGGGGTCGGGGATCAGCGGCCGGAGCATGAGGCGCAGTATTGGACATTGAAAGGCCTACGATTCAAGACGTTGAAAGGGAGCGTGATCCACAGGAATCCGTCCATTTCTGACACCCGGTACCCTGTACTAGCGCCGACCCCTAATCTCCGGCCCCTGATCCCCGGCCCCTGACCCCTGTCAGGCGACGAACTCGGCGCGGATGGGGTGGGGAATCAGTCGCTTTTCGTGAGCCTTGTCCAGGAAGAGTTGTACGGCGCGACGGCCTTCCTCTCCGTAATCCAGCGTCCTGGTATTGACGTACATTCCCACAAAGCGGTCCGCCAGTTGCGTGTCCAAATCCCGAGCGTACTTCATTGCGTGCCTAAGGGCTTCCGCCCGGTGGTCCAGCGCGTATTGAATGCTTTCACGCAGCAGGCGGGATATCTCATGGATGCGCTCTGTCCCCAGGTCTCGGAGGATGGCATTGCCGCCCAACGGCAGGGGCAAAGCAGTAGTCTGGTACCACCACTCGCCCAGGTCTACGATCTTGTGCAGTCCCTCGCGGGCGTAGGTGAGTTGGCCCTCGTGAATCAGAAGACCTCCATCCACCTCACCCCGCTGGACCACCCCGATGATCTCATCAAACGGCACGACGACATGCTCGAATTCGGGCTGGAACAGCTTCAAAGCCAGGTATGCCGAGGTCATTATTCCTGGGACAGCTATTCTCTTACCTCGCAATTCAGCCTGATCCCAGGGTTGGCGCGCCACGACCATGGGCCCATAGCGGTCTCCCATGCTTGCTCCACTGGGGAGCAGCATGTACTTGCCCGCGATGTAGGCGTATGCGTGAATGGAAATGGCTGTTACCTCGTATGCCCCGCGCAGCGCCTTCTGGTTCAGTGACTCGATGTCCTCCAGCGTGTGAGTGAAGCGAAAGCCTCCAGTGGCGAGCTTGTCGGTTGCAAGCGCGTAGAACATGAAGGCATCGTCGGAGTCAGGGCTGTGCGCGATTCTTATTTCCGTCTTTTCCATTCATTCCTCGTTGTTTCACCACAGAGACGCAGAGAGCACAGAGAGTCTACGGGTTCATGAGCGTTTTTCGGAATTCTGGGGTGTCAGGCGCATACAGATATCGGACATGATAGGTATGCGATGCCGCGTCTTTCTTCCAGCGCGGCGATCTCAGCCCGAGCAGAAGACTATAGTCCCGCCGGTCATAGGATACACTATCGAACTCTCCAAACGGCCACGACATTCCGAACAGCTCTTTGCCGTCACGGCTGGTAAAAGCAACCCATTTACAGCCGTCGATCTTTCCCTGGGTCCGCCTCCTTGGAGGAAGATTGCCACCGCGATCGCTGATCAGCATGGTCGCATTTTCATCTCCCATGTCGCCTAGTGCTATCGAGTTCAAGTTGATGTATCCCTGGCCGCCGCTCGGGTCTTTGGGTGTCAGAATATACGTTACTTCAACGTATCGATCTCGGCCACCCAGACGCACGATGCGCTCGAGGCGGGCTCCTTTGGGCGCGACGTCCGGAGCGTCGTAGGAAAACCGAACTTCGGCATAATTCCCGGATTCCTGGGTAATCCGCGGCTGGTAAAACCGGTTGTGCATTCCCGGAATCCCATGACGGGTCCAATCGGGCAGCAAATCATGGCCGGGGGGGTTGGGCATTTGAACCTGGAACAGGTCGCGCAGTCCGCCAATGGAGGTGAAGACGCTCGTGTTGGTATCCTTGCGGATGAAGGCGAAGCTGCGGGCTCCTGCTTGAGGGTAAAGGATCACGCGGAGGTATTCGTTTTCGAGGATGTAGTCGGGGAAACCATCACGATCTACATCCCTTTGCAGGGCGACGGCCGATCCAGGCGGTATGAACACGACCTGACCGGTCCCCGAGCAGCTCTTTCCCTCGTTCTCCAGCGTCCATTCGAAGTTGCGGATGCAGGCTCGCTCGAAGGGAGCCCGAATCGTGAAGGCCGGGATTTTCTCGGGATTCACTTCCGACACGTCCAGGTCTTGAACGGTCACCCTGGCCTTGCACTTGCCTCTGCAATCGGGCGGGTGAATGAAAGAGAAGTCCACGGCCTCGCTGGTCAGCGCGACGCGGGTTGGTGGGATCAGGTCGTATGCCGTGTCCGAACGCACCGGGATGCGAATGGTGGGCCGCACGTCGACCTTCGCTTTTGGCGACATCTGGGGCGGCGATGGAATCCCCTTCAATCCGGTAATCGGGATAATCAAGGTCTGCCTGCCACTGCGATCGGCCGGCGGCGGGATTTCGATACTAAGAGTTTTGCTTCCCGAGGCGGCGTAGGAAACAGGTAATGACATGCTTCCTACGCGGATCTCTCCAGATGGCGCCTGGGCGAGGCGAAGCATCAGAGACGATTTTCCCTTGCTATAAAGGTCGAGATGCAGAGCTCCGTCCATTGCCCGAGCCGCTGTGATCTCCGCCGTTGAGTAAACGATCTCATCCTCGGGTTCCATACCGCCCACGCCGAGCGTCTCGAAGCCCAAGCGCAGCGGGAGCATCAGTGCGTCTCTCGCGGCAATCTCCAGTTCAGGCAGGGTCAACCGGGTGCCCGTCCTCGGATCCTTGAGCGACGGACGTATCACATGCGACGATCCGTCGAAGTTCGTGATGCTCAGGAACCCATACTGGCTGCCGCCGCCCAAAGCAGCCGGCTCGTTGGCAGCGAGCATGGAGGCATAGGGCTGCTGCGCAGGGAATCCGCTCGACACACCTTCGAGCCTAACCGATCGGGAGATATCGGCGGCCTGCAGGAGTGCTTCGAGCACTTGTCCGATCTCTATCATCTCGGCCGGGGTCAGCGCAGGTTGCTTCGGAAGTGGAGAATCCAGCTCGCTGGAGCCGCTCTGCAGAGGGACCCAGCGGTCGAACTCCGTGCCCAGCACAATGGCCAGACCTTTTCCCACCCTGTTTTCATAACCCAGAACCCCAGCAGCATCACCAGCCACTGCCGCGAACGGAGTCACGCGAGAATCCGCTGATGCTTCGGGGAAGAGAAACAAGGGACCGGGTGTGGCTGCAGATTTGCCCGCGACTTGGAGAGGGATCATCTTCTCATTCCCAGCTAATGCCTTCGTGCTTTGGACGGGAAACAGCGCTTTCAGCGACTCTCCCAACGGGGGAGCGGGGTAAGCAACGAGAGTTCCGCCTTCCTTTACGTAGTCGATGAGGACGGCCTGAGCGCGCAGAGAGAGGGCCATGTAGCCGGGGATTTTTCCGTCCTTGTACATTGAGCCAGAGGGGACGGGCAAAAGGATCATGCGATATCGTCGCAGCTGTTGCAGCGACTGGTTGTCCAGGTCGACCAACTCAGCGCTCACGTGGTTGAAAAACGCGTATTGCAGCGCAGTCGCAGTTCGGAAGAACACGCCTGCGATGTCTTCGTGAGTTAATCGCTCCTGCGGATAGGTGCCCACGTGTGCACGACCCCGATATCGGCCACATAGTGCGCTGCGGCGAGAGCGCTTCCCATGCCCTCGATCAGCAACCCGTTGCGGATCGATGCCTCGGCCCTGGGCCGCAGATTCCCCTCCAGTCCGATAGCAGACTCCCAGGAGTAGAAGTAGTTTGACCACGGGCATTCATAGCCCTGCGGGTAAAGCGTGTCTTGAAGAGGGAAGTAGTTGATCCCCTTCACGCCGTTTTGAAAGAGAAAGCGGGAACTCAGCAGCGTGTTGGTCGGATCCGTGGCTCGTGCGCGCACATCTTCCGCGCCGGCAAACCATCCAGCCTGGTATTCGATAAAAAAAGGCGGAAAGCCCGGCTGGGTCTTGAGGATCTCGGTCAGATACTTCGCGTGGCTGGTATCCTCTGCTCTCAGTACATCTGAGCCGAATCCTTCCTCCTGGTAGTACTGTCCCATGGCCCAGAAGGGAGTACCCAACTCCGAGGCCGATGAGACTGCCGTAACCCTCATGTCGGCGGGGTTGAAGTAAATGGGGATGGTTCTGTCTCCTGCGGCTTCCTGCAGATATTGCCGTAGAACTTTCATGTACTCCCAGAATTTCGGTCCGTTGTAGTTGAGTTTATCGAGGCCCTGGTCGTCGTCGATCTGGAGGAGAATGACGTTGCCTCCGCGTGTGGATAGGTACGGCCGGACGACATCCATCACATCCTGGTACCACCTTCGCGTATATCGAAGGTGCGTGGGATTATTCAGGTATGCCTCAGCCGCCTTCTCCGAGTAGGCATACTGCAAGGCGGACCATCGCGGATACCTTCCCTCCAGGATATCCTTTTGAGGCATCTGGTACTCGGGTCTGGAGAGAAGCCAGTCCGGGTAGCCTCCGTTCTTCCACTCGCTGCAGATGAATGGCCCCGGCCTCACGGAAAGCTTGAACTTCATATCCGAGATGAGCTTGAGCAACCCCTTCAAGTCTCTTCCCGGAAGCGTGTGCCCATCGAGGTCGAGCGTATCTTCGGTTGGTTGGTGCCAGTTCCAGATGATGTAAAGGTCGATTGTATTGATGCCATGTGATTTAAGCGCACTGAGGCTTTCCTCCCAGCGGCCGCGTGGCGTTCGGTAGTAGTAGAAGGCCGCGCTGTGCATGAAGAAGGGTTTATCATCGACGTGAAACTCGGGATAGCCATTGACCATCACGACACGGCTGGGAACGCCCGGAGGTGGCAACCTGCCGGGATTCCCCGGAGTGATAAGCGTGAAGATCACTCCTGCCAATAGGAGGATCGTAAGAAGCAGAATGAGCGGGCGGGTCCCTTGCATGGAATATACCATTACATTCTGGCTACATGAGGCGGGCGCTCGATACCGGTGAGCTCTTCGGCATTCACCTGGATTTTCCCGATGGCTTCCGCGATGTCATTCACTTCCTGCATGTCGCCGAGCAGCAGCGGGTGGTGCAGCCAGACAGACTCGTCGTATGCGGCTTTCTCCGCAACGGGGCAGCAAACGCGCGAATAGTCGACTTCGGACCCCGCGTATGCGGCATAGTCATCTCTCCGGAAGTGCCAGAGCGGAGCACGATAGAGGGGCTCGTAAAACGCACCCTCAGCCGGGATGCCTTCCGCCGCCAGTGCCATGAGGAAGACATCACGGTGTACTCCCATAAAGGCGGCCGGATCATAGCGCAGGAGAAAATGATATATGGCGGGGCGCGTGATGCGGGCATCCCAGGCGAGCGGGCGAATGCCGTTGATCCCTCGCAGCTTGGCTATCAGCAAACGGGCGTTCTTCAGGCGGCGCTCCGTCTGTTCCGGCATACGCTCAAGCTGCGCCAGCAGGAGCGCCGTCTGAAACTCGGTCATCCGGTAGTTGTAGCCCATTGTCTGGTACTTGTACTTGTCGCTTAGGCTGGGCCTGCCGCAGTTGATCAAGGACTCGCAGCGCTCGGCGGACTGCTCGCTTGACGTGAGGATCATCCCTCCTTCCCCTGCCGTCAAAATCTTTGAGGTTTGCATGCTGAAGGATCCGAAATGCCCGAGGCTGCCGGCACCGCGTCCATTCCACTGGGCTCCGTGTGCGTGGGCGCAGTCTTCGACGATCAGCAGATTGTGACGCTGGGCGATTGCCAGGATCGCATCCATGTCGGCCATCTCCATTCCGAGATGTACCGGGATGACAGCCTTGGTTCGCGGAGTGATCGCCGCCTCAAAGGCCTCGGGAGCCATGCAGTAGTTATCCGGATCGGAGTCGACAAAGACCGGAATCCCCTGGGCGCACAGCACTGCGGATGCGGTTCCTATCCAGGTGTAGGCCGGAATTATGACCTCGTCGCCCGGCCGTAACCCACCGGCCTTCAAGGCCACCTCGAGCGTAACAGTTCCGTTGGCTGCCCCGATGCCATATCGGGCTCCGTGGTAGGCTGCAAATCGCTCGTTGAAGAGCTTCGCGTAAGTGTTGGGGGAAGGGTAACCTCCCCAGTCTCTTCCTTGCAGAACGAGGAGCAGAGAGCGCTTCTCTTCTTCACCGAACTCCGGCCACTGCGGAAAAGGCTTGCTGCGAACCGGTGTTCCGCCCATAAGTGCAAGCATTGCCATAGTAGACCTCCCCGAAGGCAACCATTACACACCACAGAGACACAGAGGTCACTCAGAATTTTTATCTCCGTGGCCGAAGATCTCCGTTCTGAAAAAGGTTACCAGCGCCTCCTTGCGGATCCTTTCCTTGGCCTGGTGCGGTATAAGAAACTCCGGAGCCCAGCGCAGGAGGGCCATTTCGTATTCCATGGCAGTCCCGTAGGAGTTGTCCAGGTACCAGGCATATGTCAGACCGAACAACAGGCCTGGAGGAAGAAAGCCTTCGTCGTTGTTAATGGTGATCCTCAGAACGTGCGGGTTGGCCGGATCGGGTAGCATCCGGGCCAGATGAAGGTATGTGCAAAGCAGTGCGTCGGAGAGGAAGCACTCTCTCTTATGGGGCGGCCTGAGCACGATTTCATAGCTGCGGGCGCTTACGGCGTCTATGCAGCTGTTGTCCAGCCATCGGCTGCTCTCGATGTAATTGCCCAGAAGCGACTCTCCCAGTGCCACCAGCATATCGTTTCGCAGCCGCATCGGGTTTGTGATCAACGACTCGTGAAGCTTGATGTATCGGTCTTCGCGATCATAATAGCCAAGCACGTTGTCCCACTCGGTACGTCGATTCCAGTTCCTGGCTGAAATAATCCTCGTCCCGCGAAAGAAGCCCAGGTGCGACGGTTTGATGTCGCGGAGGACCGTCGCACTGACCTGCGGAGTCCCCGTAAACTCCGCAGTGCAGCGTTCCACAGGGAAGCCGCGACGTGCGTGGGCCGATTTGCTTTGGCCGTACACCTCGACACCATTGGCATAAAGGAACTTAAGCTGGCCGGGGGTGCAAGTGGCGGCATGAAGATGCCCGGGAGTGACTCCTATGAAACTGGCGACCTCATCCAATCCGGCACGGATCTCGCGGAGATTGGGAGGTCGATCCGTTCGTCCTTTGGCTGCTCTGAATATGGCAGACGTGAGCAACAGGTTGCCCAAGCAATGCCCCGCAGGATTGACGGTCGGCCCCTTCCCTCCCGGGGACACGTACCTTCCAAGCACTCTCAAGAATGCTGCCAGATCTTTGGGACAAACCTTCCTGAGGACAGGCGGGGCCGCAAGAAGAGGATCGAAGAGAATCGGTTCGTCCTCCTTTTCACCGAGGCGATAGTTGAAGATCGTCTGAATCAGGCGAACCAGCTCTTTTATCGCGTCTGCATCGAGGTCATACGACTTCTGTAGATTCTCCTGGCGGATCAGCGACAGACAGGATTTGCGCAGGTCTCCAATCCCAATCACGGGTAAATGCTTCAGGAGGAGGCAGGTCGATCCCCCGTCGTCTGTGGTGCAAACCATTACATCCAAACGGGAAAACTCCTGCTTCAAACCGACAAAGGGATGATCCGCCCATTCCGCGAGCTGGGAATTGCCGCCAACCACGGTGGACAACCCGGTGCCGCCTCCGAGGATTACCACGCGGGTGTCGCGGGGCTCGAAATCCATCACTTCGGTGGCCAAGTCCCGCAAGCCATCCGGAGCATCCGGTCCGGTGGCCGTGCCATTCAAGACGTACTCCACGAGGTGTTCGATGGGTGTCCGGGTTATGCCTCTCCCCTGGTGATTCTGAACCTTCTTCGAGGTTGTCGCTTGGCTCGATGGGACTCGCATAGTAATCTCAACGTCCGAGGCTGCAATATACCACGGCAGTGCGTCGCTTTTCGGGAAGGTGAAGGCTTTGCTGGAGGAGTTCCAGATTCCACAAAAGCTGGATGAAATGGAGAGGCAGGCACTGCTCGGGCGTGCAACCGTGGAGAAACATCTTATGGACCTGCCTGCCGATTCATTCGACAGCGAGTCCTTCCACCTCTTTTACACGCGCGAGGAAGGCGAAGAAATCTACTGACACAGTGGCCAGTGATCAGTGATCAGAGGGGTAAGCGCCAACTTAACAAGCAGGTGGCGAGAGCTATGAGGGCGAAAGGGCTTTCAGGGTTGCGATGCCTTCTGCTTCGTGTGCGCTGGGCTAATCTCGAAAGTTGTCCCCTGTTTCCGATTTGCCCCTAATACGTCCACGTGGAGCCACCACTTCCCATAACGCCGTTTCTGGACAATTTGCCAGTTTCCAAGTGCGAGAATCTCCTCACACTTGTATTGAATCTGATGATACAAAGAACAAGCCGCCCATTCGATCGAGGTCCGCGCCAAGGTCTCCGCTCGTCTGGCCTCCTTCCACTTTACTATTATGTTTACTAATGTCGGAAGTGTGTGAGAATTACAATCTTTTCGGCTCGTCCTGGAGTAATAGGGCTCGTCCGGATCCATTATGGGTCTCGGGATCAATCGAAGAAGTCAACATAACTGGATTCCAAGGGGCCGCTAATTTCACCTTTAAACCATGGCTCTATGCTTTCCGCCATGCCCCGCTACGACGCGATCCTGTTCGACCTGCTCACCGCGCTGATCGATTCCTGGTCGCTTTGGAACCGCGTCGCCGGCGCCGAGGACGCTGGCCGCGCGTGGCGCGCCGAATACCTGCGCCTAACCTATGGCTGCGGGGCCTACCGGCCCTACGAAGATCTGGTCGCGGAGGCGGCGCTGGCCAGTGGGCTCAACGCGTCACATGCCGCCCGGCTCGAAGCGTCATGGGATGAATTGCAGCCCTGGGACGACGCCCCCGCGCTGCTGCGCGATCTCGCGCCCGCATACAGGTTGGGGGTTGTGACCAATTGCTCGGAACGGCTCGGCCGGCGTGCCGCCGCGCGCCTGCAGGCGCCGTTCGAATGCATCGTGACAGCCGAACGCGCCGGAAATTACAAACCCGATCCGGCACCATATCGCCTGGCGCTGCAGGAACTCGGACTGCCGGCAGAACGCGTGTTGTTCGTCGCGGGCTCGGGATTCGACCTGTTCGGCACCGCGCGCGTCGGCCTCGCCACGCTCTGGCACAACCGCGTCGGACTCGCGGCGCCCGACGGCGCACCCGCGCCTGTCGTGCAGGCACGCACGCTGCGCCCCATGGTCGACGACTTTCTCGCGCTCCAGAGGAGTCTCTCGTGAAAAGCCGTGCAATCCTGCTGTGCGCGCTCGGCTTGGCCAGCGCGCTTGCCGCTGCCGCCGGCAGTTTTCCGCCCGGAGAGTGGGGTCGCATCTGTAGAATGAAGTTTCTAGATTAGAAACTCATCCGCAAGTCGATGCCTGCTGCAGTTGAGGGACGCGTTCAGCTTGGTAGTACCGCGTAGTAGGGTGACGGGATTCTAATCTGGAAACTTTATTCTACAGACGCGACCCTGTTCCCTTGCATTCACGGCTGCGCCTCCGAAATGGACTCGAGCTAAAAAGAAATGAGCAGTGATCATGCCGGCACTTCGCCCAGCCTTCGGACGTGAAGAACTTCGTCGCGGGTAAGTGGCTCAACTTGCGATTCTCTCACAGTCACGACAGCAATCGTTTCGCCCACAGCACTAAACACCTCCAGAGAATAGCCAGGCTCCTGGCCCGGGGGACCCGAGTGCGCCTCCACAATCGTGGCTACATCGCCCCGTCGCAGTTTGTGCGCTGGCAAATCCACCTTCAATGCAACCTTGCCATAAAGTTCGTATGCCATATCAATCTTCTTTCGCCGGGTAGAGCGTGATGAACTTCGTCACTCTGCTCGCCGACTCCGTTATCCATACACTTATCACCCGCAACAGCTGCCCGTTCGGACCAGTGAGCGCGCCGCTGATTCGGTATTTGTCTCCGTATTCGGTTGTCTCTTCAAACGTCGCTTCGAGCGGCAGAAGCTGTGTCCGCGTGTATGCGGTGCGGGCATGGTCAACCGATGCTATTTTTGACGATCTCCGCCAAGTGGTTGGCGAGGCGGTCTGTGATTTCCTCGGTCGGGCCTTCCACCATCACGCGGCACATCGCCTGTGTGCCGGAGTAGCGGATGAGGACGCGCCCCGCATCGTCTAGTTCCTTTTCCGCGGCCTTAATGGCCGCCTGCAACGCGGCGAGTTCTTCCAGCGGCGGCTTGCGGCTGACGTCCACGTTGATGGTCTTTTGAGGAGCCAGCTTCATAATGGTGGCGAGATCCGAGAGGCGTTTCCCGCTTCGCATCATCGCGGCGAGCAGCTGAAGGGCTGAAAGAATGCCGTCGCCGGTCGTGTGGTGATTTAGGAAAATCAAGTGGCCGGAAGGTTCGCCTCCGATGACCGCGCCTTTCTCCTTCATCATCTCCAGAACATAGCGGTCGCCCACCTTGCAGGCGCCATGGTTGATACCCAGCTCTTTGAGAGCGAGATTGAAACCAATGTTGCTCATAACCGTCGAGATGATCAGGTTGTTCTTGAGCAGACCCAAGTCCTTGTACATCTTGCCGCAGATGGCGAGGATATGATCACCCGTAATTTCGTGGCCGTTTTCGTCGACCGCGATGAGGCGGTCGCCGTCGCCATCGAACGCCAATCCGATATCGGCCCCCACCTCCTTCATAGTGGCGACCAGGCTTCCGGTATATTGAGAGCCGCAGTTGTCGTTGATGTTGATCCCGTTCGGCTCGCAGTGAATCGCGGTCACTTCCGCGCCGAGCTCGGAGAAGACCGTCGGCGCGACTTTGTAGGTCGCACCGTTGGCGCAATCTAGCACGATCTTCATTCCTTCCAGGCTCAGATCTTCGGGGAATGTCCGCTTGCAAAAGACGATATAGCGCCCGCTGGCATCGTCGATCGTTTTGGGCTTGCCGATCTCGTTCGCGGTGGGGCGGATAGTTTTGATACGCCCTGAGTTGATCAGATTCTCTATCTCGTCTTCCTGGGCGTCGGGGAGCTTGTATCCGTCACGCGAGAAGATCTTGATGCCGTTGTCCTGGTAGGGATTGTGAGAGGCGGAGATCACCATTCCGGCATCCGCTCGGATGCTATGAGTGATGAATGCAATCCCCGGAGTTGTCATGGGGCCGACAAGCAGGACATCCACTCCCATGGAGCAAATTCCTGCCGTCAGTGCGCTTTCGAGCATATAGCCGCTCACGCGCGTGTCCTTGCCGATGACGATCTTGTGTCGGCGGTTGTTGTGCGCCTTGCATACATAGGCTGTCGCACGGCCGATTTCCAAAACCATTTCCGCGGTCATGGGGGGGACGTTCGCAATCCCCCGGACACCATCAGTGCCGAATAATCGTGCCATCTCTCGACTCCTTTGAAAGGACAACACGAAGACACAAAGGCCACAAAGAATCTTCGTGTTCAATGTGTTTTCGTGTTGTCCTTTCGGTTTTCAGACGTTTCTCCAAAGGGCTGCCACGGCGTCGACGATCGCCTGCAACCATGCCGTTCCGGCAGCGCGCGTTTCCGTGCCAAGCGCGCCGACAGCTTTGAGGTAGGTGGTTCCCGTGCCGATCTTATCCCACTCTGCGAGGAAGGCATCTCTGAGTGCCGTTCCTGTATCGGGAGCGGGTCCTTGCAGCAGGTGAGCTTCCATCTCCGGCCAGCGGCCGATGAGTGCCTGCTGCTGCGCATACGGTACGGCCGGCAAGACGCCTCCGAGTGCAGATCGGGCTTTCGCCAGCGAAAGAGGCATCTTGTCGGCCAATTCCTTCAGCCGCTTGATCCGCTCTGCGATTATTGCGTCCAGTTGACCGACGGCTCCGACGTAGACCGCCTCTCCGAACGGGGTGGCGCACATGAACCTTTTTCGAGCGAATTGATACCATGCCTTTAGGGCCCAAAGGTTTCCTATGTAGATCACGTTGTTTGTGACGATTCGGTTGATGCCGCGATACATGCCCATGGTGAATGATTCCGGCTCACGGAACGCGGGCGGTGTGGGCGCAAAAAGCTTATTCCTATCGAGGAGATCCTGGCGGCATATCACGCCGGCGGGAATCACCGTCCCATAGGCAATGCGAACCGGTCCAATCAAACCTCCCTGTCCGCCCAGGAAGACGGGTGGTTGATCCAGCATCACTCCGTGTGGAACGTCTCCAATCAGCGATGGGGTCGCTTTGTCCTGATGCGGGGTGAAGTTGAAGTGGATGTATGAGGAGCCGATTTCGCTATGATTTTTGCGGCTTGTGCCTCCGGCCATGAAGGCGTCGCAGAAGTTGATCAGGCTGCCGGCCGTTACAAACGGAAAGAAGAGCGTCTGCTTGAGGCCCACCGTGTGCGCGCCGTTGGCCTCCTCCTCCAGAAGTGTTCCCGCCCGGACGTGCGCGCCGCTTCCCATGTTGGAGTCGTCCAGAAAGGTGGCTCCAGAGAAGTATCCGCCTTTCAATGCAACGCGCTGTCCCAACTGGCAGTTTTCCACGGTAGCGGGCTGCTCGGATCCGATCTCGCAACCGGGTCCGATCGACGTTTGCTCGCCGAGAATTCTGCTGGAAGAGTGAATGATGACCCCCGGAGCAATGCGCTCCGGACGAACTTCGTTGCCGATCTCCATGGATTCGGGGCAAGGGATGACCACGCCCCGCTGTAGCAGCGCCTGAACTCGTTCTGGAATCATAATTCGACTTCTCTTTGTGAAAGGGGCCGGATCTGCAAAATTCAATTTTCGAGGTTCCAGTCTCCTGATAGATGAGGTTTCATACGAAAATCATACTTTGCAGATACGCCCCCGGGCTAGAGTTGGTTAACCTACGAACTCGTTGCCAACCTTGCGCGCGCGAACAGGCTTGTCGAGGTTAATGCCCGAAGAAATGCCGACCTCGACGAGAATGTTCCATCCGGCGGCAAGATATGCGTAAGTTGAGAGATCTCCGAGTTCCTTTACCCGGATGGTCGGGAAGATTGTGTCACGTGCCGCCACTGCAAAAACTTTCATGCCCACGCCCTTCACGAGCACATCGCGAATCTTTTCTACTTCCGCCTCGAAGGGATCGATCAGGATCAGGACGTCATCGGGGTTCATCACCTCTTCGATTCCGTGCACGGCGTAGGTGCCCTCGAGGTAGTCGCTTTTCTTGCGGGTGATTTCGTTGGTTTTGAGCGTGAGTTCTTCGGCCACGCCGTCGTTGCGCCCGGCGAAGTAGATCGTTCCCGCATTGGCGATCGCCTGGGTGATCTCGTTGTCAATCGGGGCGCTCAAAGCAGCCTCGAAGGCATCTGCCAGGCCGGCGAGTATTCCCGCCAAAGAGCGGCCCTGAATCTGAGCCAGGAGAGACTGGTAGAACAGCGCCTGCTCGGCCACGCTCTTGGTCGCGGCAACGGCTTCTTCCTTGCCGCAACTCAGGAGGAAGGTCTGGCCTGCAAGCGACTCAAGCTTGGTGTTCTTGTTGGCGGTGAGGCCGAAGAGGTTCCTGTGTCCGGCCTTCTTGAGCGCGTCGAAAAGGGCGATGACCTCCTTGGTCTGGCCGCTGTTGGAGGCACCGAAGACAACATACTTTTCCAGATGATATTCGAGAGCCTGACGGCCGCCTTCCGCCGCCAGCTGCAGGCCCAGCCCGGCTCGCATGGAACTCATGATCGCGTTCTTGGCAGGGAAGATTCGGCTCGAGCCTTCGCCGGTGAAAAACAGCCGGCCCGAATGCTCGATGGTTCTGGCAACATTGTCGGTGTTGCTCGGCTTGAAATTTCCCAGAATGGCGGGCGTTTCCATCATCTCCCGCACGAGCGCAAACTGAGTATACTTTGCAGCATCAATCATGATCAGTTCTCCAATGATTAAAAGACCGGTTTTATGTTTCCCAGCTTAGTGTACCGCGGCAGGGGGCCGACCAGTGGGCGGATGTAATCCAGAAACGCGCTGGTCGTAAAGTTTCCCTCTGAATTTATGAACTCGCCGGGCATTGGTTTCGCTTTTACGGCGACTTCGGAAAGGCTCGCCGTGCCCGTGATGCAGGAGTATTTGGAACCCGGCTCCCGGACAAGCGTGACCATAAGTCCCGTCTTCCCCTGGGATGCGAGTTCTACCGCTTTTTTGCCGCACATGTGGGCTTCATCGATATCGAGTTGTACTGTCCTGTCGGCGGCGCACATCGGGAGCGATTCGGGGACCTGAAACTCGCCACGGAATCCGAACTCGTCGCAGATCATGCGATGTAGCATCATTGCAGCACTGGTCCCACCCATGGCTCCGAATTCGATGTTGGAAAACTTGTCCTTGATGCGGGAAGCAGAGACCGGCGTGCCGTCGGCATAGGCAACGCCCTCTCCGCAGACGATGCTCACCCAGCCGAGCTTGTCGAAGCAGCGCTTCACGTCCGCCAGAAACTTGTCTTTCTCAAAGGACTTTTCGGGAAGGCACAAGATATGAGGAGCATCCTCCTCATCCCGTTTTGCCGCGGCCGAGGAGGCAGCAAGCCAGCCGGCGCCACGGCCCACGGTTTGGTGCACGACGAATTGGTCCACTCTCTTCATGTCGCGCGCCAGCACGCCGGCCTGCATCACAGATAAGGCGACGTAGCGGGCCGCGCTGGGGAAACCGGGGGTATGGTCGGTGCCGAACAGGTCGTTGTCCACCGTCTTGGGAATTCCAACGCCGATGAGTTCATAGCTGTGTTCCTTGGCACAGGCTTCCAGCCGGTGAATCGTGTCCATCGTGTCGTTGCCGCCAATGAGGAACACATATCGGATGTCATATTTTCTGAGAAGATCGACGATTTTCGGCAGATCAGCCTGCTGCAGTTTGCAGCGGCAGCTTCCCAGTGCGCTCGACGGGGTCGACCTGAGCCCTGCAATGACCTGTAGACTCTCTTTGCCCAAGTCGATGATGTCCTCCTCCATGAATCCCTGAATGCCGTAGCGCATCCCGAGTGTTTTCCCGATACCCGCGAAACCCTGGCAGCCTTCGATGACTCCTGTAAGGGAGGCATTAATAACCGATGTTGGTCCCCCGGATTGTCCAATGATGGCGTTCCCTTTCAGCATAACCAACTCCTCGAATGAGGCCATTGAATGGCGAGTTACAGCCCGCCCTCGCTCTCGGCCAGCGGAGCCTACAATCTAACAAAACGCCCCACCCCTCGCAACATACAAGCATGCAGCATGCGGCCGGCAGCAGGGAATATACCGATGAGACATTTTCCTCCAGGTTCTACTGCATGCGCCTTCAGCCTGGTGCCGGCTTGCGCTATACTCGGTGCTATGGACAAACAGATACTGTATTTGGGAGACACCGCACTCAAGGAAGCCGCCAGCTATTTGGCAGGCGTGATGAGTCACTACAGGATAAGCTTCGACTACCGGGCATCCGCCGAACGCTTTGAGTCTGCGCTGATCGAAGCCGGTTATCGAGCCATCGTAATCAGCGACTACCCGTCCAAGAATTTCAGCGGCCGGCAGCTGGCGCAACTCGCAGATCGCGTGCGCGAAGGCATGGGCCTGCTCATGATCGGCGGCTGGGATTCGTTCTACGGAGCCAACGGCGAATATGCCGAAACAGTTTTCAAGGAAGTGCTCCCGGTGAGGATGCAATCTACCGACGACAGGGTGAACTGCCCGCAGCCATGTCTGGCCGAAAAGAACTGCGCTCATCCTATCCTGGAAAGCTTGCCATTCGGCACAGCATGTCCGGGCATCGGTGGCTTCAATCGCGTGACGACAAAGCCCGAAGGCTTGGAGGTGCTTAGCGCTCGCAGGTTCAGCGTGCGGCGGGTAACGTCTGGCTATACGTTTAGCCCCTTCATAGAGGCAGAACCGCTCTTGGTCGTCGGATCGTTCGGAAAGGGGCGCGTGGCTGCGTTTACCTCGGATGTCGCTCCACACTGGGTCGGGGGACTCGTCGATTGGGGCGATAGCCGGGTAAACGCCTGTGCGGATGGGGCAGGGCCTATTGAAGTCGGGGACTGCTACGCCAGGCTCTTTTCTCAGATGATCCGCTGGACCGCGAACCTCGAATGACGATCTTAGATTGACGATTTAAAACAATCGTAAATCGTCAATCCACACACAGAAAAAATCGGGGACATTCCGAATTTCCAGCTTTCCCCCGCTGAATAGAAAGGATCAACCGGTGGTTGATCCGTCCGATTCAGCTGAGCAAGTCGGGAAATTCGGAATGTCCCCGGTTTTTTCACAGCTTCTGAGTTGTCGGTGGCCTCTGTGGCGGTTGTTATCTTACGGCGGCGACAGCGCGGAAGCTCTCTCTCAAACGAGCGTACAGGTCACGGTAGATGGCGTAATACTCCTGATAGATCCTGGCGCGCCCTGCATCCGGTTCGCAGCGGCCGGTCACTCGAATGCAGGAGCGGCAAGCTTCCTCAACGGATGCGAAGCCGCCGGTCCCCGTAACCGCCAGCAGTGCCGCGCCATAAGCCGATCCCTCTGTTGCGTTGATGGTCACCATCTCGCGATTGAATACGTCCGCCTGTATCTGCCGCCAGAGCGGGCTCCGACCCCCTCCGCCTGAAGCGCGAACCTGGGCGGATGGCACGCCCATCTCCTGGAAAATCTCCAAACCGTCTCGAAGCGAGAAGGCGACGCCCTCCAGAATCGCCCTGATCATGTGAGCCCGGGTATGGCGGGCGGTAAGGCCGAAGAAAACGCCGCGCGCCAAAGGATCCAGGTGCGGAGTTCTTTCTCCCATGAGATAAGGAAGGTAAAGCAGCCCCTCGCTTCCGGCAGGCGCGGTGGCTGCCTCGGCCGTCAGCAGTTCGTACGGGTCTTTGCCGGAGGCCTTGGCTTGCTCCATTTCCGACGCAGCGAAATTGTCGCGGAACCATCGGAAGGAGAGACCTGCTCCCTGCGTCACGGCCATCACATGCCATTTCCGCGGCACAGCGTGACAGAAGGTATGCACTCGGCCTCCGGGGTCGAGATGCGGGGCATCCGTGTGAGCAAACAGCACGCCGCTGCTGCCGATGGTCGAGCTTACGATGCCGGGCTCGACAATCCCGTTACCAACACCTCCCGCAGCCTGATCGCCGCCTCCGCCGACAACCGGAGTGCCTTTTTTCAATCCGGCCGTTGCGGCCGCGGAAGCGTTGACGCGGGTCGTGGGTTCGTTGGATTCGGCGGCGAAGGGGAGTTGATCGAGCCGCAAGCCCAGAGCCGTAAGGATCTCGCTGGACCATCGGCGCCTGGGGACGTCGAGGAGCAACGTGCCCGAAGCATCAGACACCTCGGTAGCGAATTCGCCGGTGAGGCGGAAGCGGATATAATCCTTCGGCAGGAGAAGCATGCGCATGCGCTCGTAGCTGGCCGGCTCGTGGTCCCTCACCCACAGCAGTTTTGGAACCGAGAATCCTGTCAGAGCCGGGTTACAGGTGATTTCCTTGAGCCGCTGCGCACCGATGCGCTCGGTGAACCAGTCGGCCTGGGCCTGGCTGCGCTGGTCGCACCAGATGATCGAAGGACGGATGACACGGTGTTCGGAATCGAGCAGCACGACGCCGTGCATCTGTCCTGAAAGTCCGACTCCGGCGATGTCTTCGCCGTTGATTTTTGCCAGTGTCATAGCCGCGCGGATGGCCTCCTGCGCCGCACGCCACCAGTCCTCGGGTTCCTGCTCGGCCCAGGTGGGCTGGTGCTGAGTCATGAGGGCGTGGTCGGCCGACGCGGCGGCGCACACGCCACCTGACTTGTCGATGATGACGGCACGCGATCCGGTTGTTCCGATATCAAGTCCTAGCCAATATGCCATGAGGTCCTCGCAGTCGTTATAGAATCTGGGCTCTGATCCGCGCGAATTCTAGCACTCTTTGTGATTCTTTGTGCTCATGGTGTCTTCGTGTTGTCATCAAAGGAACAACACGAAGACACGATGGACACAAAGAATGCTGGTTATGCGCCTCCTCTTAGTACACAATACCCTCAGATATTCCTTCGGAGGGGCTATGAAAAGGACCGCTCTCCAGCTTTTGATGTTATGCATTGCCATATGCGCCTTCGCCGGTTTTAAACCCAAAAATGTGAGGCCCAAAAAACCCGAGCAGTACCAGGTTCGTGCGACAGTAGCCGCTGTTACTTATGCGGCGGATTTGCTGCTCGAGGGAAAGGATCAGAAGGATTATTTCTATAAGGAGCTCACACCTTCCAACGTCATTGCGGTCCGCCTCGCGATCTTCAACAACAGCAAAGACGAGGTTGTGCTGCCTGATGGAATTCAACTCCTCAGTCCTGCCGGCAAGGAACTGCCCCTTCTGGCTCCCGATGCTGTGGCGCAGGCTGTATTGCAGGGATCGGATGTGACGGAGGAAGCGAAGAAGAAAGACAGCCCGGTGAAGATTGGCCCGAATGTCCGCGCCGGTGATCCTAGAACGGACAGGGCCGATCCACGATATGATCCGAGGCTCGATCCGAATGACCCGAGCTACGATCCGACGGATCCGCGCAACCGGCGTTATAACGATCCTCGATACAATGATCCCAACTATGATCCACGATACGGCGGCTACGGCCGGCCTGGAATAATCGTGAGCCCGCGTATAGGTGGCGGAGGGGGCGGCAGCACCGGGATTTCTCAGTTCGAGAAGCAGATAATCGAGAAAGATTTCAGCGACAAAGCGCATTCGACCGATCCGATAGATGGGATGATGATTCGGGATCGCTTCCTCTACTTCTCGATGAGCGATCGCCCGATCACCAACAAGGGATTCACGCTGCGGCTGGCGAAGAGCAAAGGAATCCCCGAAGAGGTTATCCTCAAGTTTTAAAAGAACAACGCGAAGACACAAAGAACACGAAGGAGTCGATCTGAAGGAGTACTATGCTCCAGGCAAGATGCTTCCGGGAGCAGTATTTGTCTTCCCGCGCATGATCAACGGCAAGCCGATCGTCAGCGCCGAGGACAAGGAACTCAGGTTCCAGGTCGGGTGGATGCCCACAGTGAATGGGATCTACATCGATTTCAAGCCGCAGAAGATGATCTACAAAGGCCAGCTGAGCTTCTAGGAATTGAGCCATTGAGTCATCAGGCCATCGGGTCATTGAAAGACCTTGGTTGCCGCACGCACCCATTTACGTATCAGGCTGACGACTTGGCTTTTTCAATGGGTCGATGACCCGATGGCTCAATCGCTCAATTCAATGGCCCGATGGCTCAATGACTCAATTCTTGAGGCGCTGCCAGCCGCCGTCCTTGAGGAAGATTAATACCGGTTCTGCGGTATTCCCGCGCAAGGAGTTGAATTGGATCTTGCCCGTGAGACCATCGAAGGATATCCGCGTTAGCTCATCGCGGATTCGCATCCGGTTCAAACCCGTGGTTTCGATGGCTCGGATGACCAGACAGGCCGCGTCATAGGAGTACAAAGCAACAGGCGAGGGAAACACGCCCCAGCGGCTTCGGTATTTCTCAGCAAACGCCAAGATCGCGGGATTCTCCCGGCTCAGATCGTAAGGTGCCGAGACCACCAGGTTCCCAATCCATTCTGATCCGCCAGCCGTTTCAGGCTGCACCAGCGACGAAGGTGCCAAGACCGGAGCTGAAATGCCTGCGGACCGCAGAGCTCTCAGAAGAGACAATGCGGGCTTTGCGTTTCCCCAAAGGATCACCGCGTCTGCTCCGATTCCTTTCAGGCGCGGGATCACTTCTTCAGGATTATTCGTTGGATACTCGTAGTGGGCCTCGAAAGAGAAGCGCCGCTGGCCGGCTTTTTCCTGCAATCTCAGAAAGCCTGTGTGGCCTTCTCTTTCTATTTCAGTCAGAACAACCACATGCTTGTAGCCCTGGTTTTGAGCATAGCCAACAAGTAAATCAGCCTGGCGGCTGTCGGCCGGCGGGCAGCGAAACACCCAGGGGACGTTTGCATAGTCGACGGAGGTGTCGGTGGCGGCCGGCGAAATCACTGGAACCCATGCCTTGCTGACCACCAGCTCGGCAACGTGCGTCCGTTGCCCATCCAACCCGCCGATAATCGTCCAGACCTTGTCTTCGTAGGCGAGATCAACCACACGTTGGGCGGCAACACCCCATAGGCCATCATCCGCGCGGAACACCATCTCGTAGGGAATCTGGCGGTATCCGCCTCTTTGATTGGCCTCGTCCAGGGCCATCTGGACAGCGTTGCGCATCTGAAGACCTTCGGGGTTTTTCTCCGGGGCAAGAACGCCGATGCGCACGCTCTTTAAATCGACGGGATCGGGTACCTCGCGGCCCGCTCCATAGAAACCTGATCCCGCCTTGGAAAAATCAGCGTAGGGCTTAGGCGATTCCTGACCAATTAAGGGAAGGACTGTAATTAAAAGCCAAATGAGCATTTCAAAGTCTCTGACATCGGGAGCGGGGAAGCATTTACGATTTACGATTGACGATTTACGATTGCCAACATCTGAAAATCGTCAATCGTCAATCGTAGATCGTCAATCTCCTCAGAAGGTCTTGTTCATCTTCGGAAGTCCAAAAACAAATTGACCGTTCTTGACGGTCGTAACTGTGACCGGACGCCGGTTGCTGAGGGCGAGATCCAAGTCGATGGGCCCAGAGACGCCGTCCCAGTGTGTCATCGACGCCATGACATCCCGAATGCGGTAGCGGTTCAGGCCCGCCTGGCGTATGGCTTCGATGGTCATCATGGTCCCATCGTACGAATGCACCGCGTAGCAGTCGGGCTTCTCGTGGAAGCGTTCCTCGTAGCGCTTGGCGAATTCGGCATACTTGGGATTCTTCGCATTGGGGTCAAATGGATAAGTCGCCACGACTCCTTCGGCGGCCTTGCCTGCCGCCTTCAGGAAGTCCGGGTGCACGATGCGCTCGCAAGCGAAGATCGGGAACGTCATGCCGCGCTCGCGAATCTTCTTGACCAGATCACCCGCAGCCTGGGCGTCCGCCCAAAGCACGACCGCATCCGGCTTCACCTCCTCGAGCCGTGCCATTTGGATTGCGAAATTCGGATTTACGTTGTCGTAGTTGCTCTCGTAGTTGATCTCGATGGGGGCCGGCTTCCCCAGCTTGATGGAGCTCTTGCGGAATTGTGCGACCCCGAAGCGTCCGTATCGATTGTTGGCACGCAGGATCGCAACGCTGTTGAGACCCAGCTGCTTGTAGACATAGTAGGCAATCGTATAGGTCTGCTGCCTGTCGTCCGGTATCACTCGAACGACCCATGGGATTTTTGTCTCTACCAGAGTCGGATCCAGGTCGGCGACATTCATAATAGGGATCTCGGTCCGCAGCGCCACGCGGATTGCGATGTGCGTGTTTGCGCCATCCACCGTGCCGATGATCGCCCAGACTTTGTCTTCGTTGGAAAGCGTAACTACCTCGTTGGCAGACGCGCCCCACAACCCGCTGTCATTCTTCACGACCGCTTCGAATTTCTTGCCTTTATACCCGCCCGAGGCGTTCGCCTCGTCGATGGCCATCTCCATTCCTCGACCCACCGACTGGCCGATATAGGTTTCATAGCTGCGCATAATAGGTGCGATCAGGCCGATTTTGACCGTGGCAACTTCAGGCTCCGGCTTGTCGCGTCCCGGCCCCCAGAACATTGTGGGAGAGTCACTCGGAACCCAGAATTTCTTGTAAGGCTCCTTGACGTACTTGGCGAAAGGTTTGAGATCCTCCGGGGTATTGCCGTAGATCATCTCCTCCTTGTTTTTCTCGTCTGCGGTCTTCTTCTCCTGTGATGGCACGGGCTCGGGTTTCTGGCCGAAGGCGAGCAGGAAACAGCAGATAGCAACTGCCAGGGCTCCCAGTATCCGCAACTTCCACGGGCTATTCATGTGCCGCCTCCTTGTTCTTGGGCTGCGTCAAGGTGCCGTGGCTTATACCTTTGGAGGTCGCCACCCAAAGATCCTCGCCCTGAAAGTCGACGCCGTAAATATGGTTGTTGGCGAGGCCGTGCGCCAGCGGAACGGTTTCAAGAAGTTTGTTGTCGTCGAAGATTTTCGCCACCCAGCCTTTCGTGCCTTCGATGGGACCGGTCGGTGGGATTTGGTTTTTTGTCCAGGCCGGGTCGGCGGGCGTGTAGGTAACCCATCGGTTCGTGTCGCCGTTGACGGCGCTCAATCCCTTGTCGGTACAAGCCCAGGCGACGCGGCCGCGTGCCTTGACGAAGTTGATGAAATTGCTTGCGAGTCCGGAGTCATGGTCCATATAGCCACGCCAGTTCCGTCCGTCGTAGCGGCTCATGCCGAAGTAAGTCGAAACCCACAGAATCTTGTCGACATAGCTTACACTGGTCGTGATGACGTGGATCAGCCCGTCGTCGCGGAACACGTCGTATTCCATCTCGCCGTCGGGATCCAGCCAGGAGCGCCAGGCTTCGGTTTTGACATCGAATTCGAGCACCCCGCCGCCCCACAAAGCCGCATAGACCCGGCCGTCTCCGTAAGTGACGAAGTATCCCCACGGCTCGTGCTGAGGCGAATTGGCAGGGGTGTAGACATCCCACTTTTTCTCGCGCACCCGGTACCGAGCCGTTCCTGCGGTGGTTGCCGTCCAGACATTCTGATTTTCGACGGCGACTCCGAAGACTACGTCATTCGGGAGGCCGCTGTTGAATTGGGTGAAATTCTCGAAGCGCCCGGCCGAATAGTGGGACAATCCTTTCATCGTGCCCAGCCAGAGGTCCCCGCTGGCGGGGTCGAGTGCGACACTAAGGATCGCCGGATAGACGAGGCCGTCTTTCACCCCAAGCGTGCTCCACTTGCCGTTTTCATAAAGCGCCAGCCCGTTTTCCGTTCCGGCCCAGACTCGGTTGCCGTCAACGGCAATGGCATAAACCTTGTCCGCGGGCAGGCCGTCTTCCCTGTGGAAAGATTCCCAGTATTTGTAGACGCGCGGAAGCGGATCATCGGCTGCCGCGGCTGCGAGCCCGCACAGCAGGAAGATCACGGTTAACATCTTCTTCATTCTTTGCCTCCTTTCACCACTGAGACACAGAGAACGCAGAAACTTAATGCATATGAACGATCTTTTTATATGACGTGTCGAAATCAAATGGCTTTTTCCCCATGAATGAGTGAGAGGGTTTTGCCTTGTGGCAATTCATGCACAAATCCCGGCTGGGCAGCCTGAGGCCCAGCGATATCGCCTTCTGTTTATCCCTCATGACCTGCTCGGTCGCATACTTCTCGCCCGGCCCGTGACAGCGCTCGCACTGGACACCGTCTTCGATATGAAATGTCGCCGCCCGATATTCCGGAGGAGCATCGGCGGCAGTACCGTGGCAACCTACGCAAACGGCACTGAACTGCGGCATCGAAGCCTTCATGGGGAGCTGCGAGCCCACCTTCATGGCTTTATCCATCATCCCAAGCATCACCCAGGTGCGGGCGTGCCTGGTCCCCAGCCACAGCTTGTATTCGCGCGTGTGGCAGGTTCCGCATACTTCATTCCCGACGTACTTCGCCGGGGGGGCAACCGTTTTCTCCAGACCTTCGACCTTCAGGCGATAGGAGCCTGCGGTTTCCTTGGCGAACAGGGCGGAGAAGAGGTCTTTGTCCGCAAGCGGCTCACCGACCCAAAGGATCTTGATGTATTCGATGAGGTCGTTCAGGTTCTCCTTGGCCATATCGTTCGTAACGCCGTGCGTGTCATTAGGGTTGAAAACTGTCCAGATCTCCTCGAGAGTATTGGCGCGGCCGTCGTGAAGGAAGGGCGCTGTTTGGAATGTGTCGCCCAGCTGCGGCGTGTCGAACTCGCCGCTGTCGTCCGAATAGGCCTGCGTACCAACGTCGTGTGTCTGCTTGTCCGTATAGTAGGGGTTGGCGTGGCATGTGAGGCACCGGTTGGCCACGGGGATGTAGCGCCCGTCTTTCGTATAGGCGCGTTCGTACATCAGCTTGCCTCTCTTCTGGAACTCATTCAGGCGCCCGTCGGGCGGAGCGTACCGGCTCTTCCTCAGCGGCAGCGATTCGATGAAGTGCGTCGCGGACTTGAGATCGTCCGGCTCGAAGCCGTGCGAACGGAAAAACAGCTGAGCGGCTCTGGGCCCGTCCTGGCGCGCGATCGTCGGATTTTTGCCGCTCCATTTGTACGGCCCGGTATCCGCGATGCCCCGCATGGTCCGGTTGTCTACCAGGCTGCGCCCGATGCCTTCCTCCGGAGCTACGATGTCGTACACGAGTCCATCGAGATGGTTCTCGGGATGGCAGGTATTGCAGCTCAGCTGCTTTTGGAAGCTGATGCTGCTGTAATTGAAGAGTCTTTCGCCGCGCCGCAGATCCGTTTCGATCTTCGGACCTCCGAGATCCACGACTGCGGCTACCTGATTATTTCCGGCGTCAATCACCTGGATGGAATCGGAGAGCCGGTTGGCGATATAGAGCCAGCGGCCGTCCGGCGAGGCGACGATGTCCTTGGGATTGTGCTGCGTTTCAATGCGCCCAATGACGTACTCTGAGCTGAGACCCAGGTTACGGGCGTACACGCCAATGGTCTCATCCGGTAGCTTTATTTTGCCGTCGGTGGCTTGCAGAAGTTCGGATACTTTCTGCATATTCACCACGGAGACAACGTTGACTCCGCTCGAGGAGATGTAAAGTCGCCTGCCGTCGGGCGAAAAGGCAACGCCAAACGGATCGGCAAAATACTGATTAGCCTCATCGAGCAGGAGATAGGCGACGCGACCCTGCGATCCCGTTTCGACGATGGCAAATCCGTGCGTGACCATCCATCCCTGGTAGACCTGAGTTTCCGGCAAGAGGTTTTTGGGCAACTCGAGCGCTACCACGACAAAGCGGTTGTCCGGGGAAACCGCGAGATTCTGTCCTATGACTGTTGATAAAAGTTGACGCCTCCCAGCTACAACCTGACGTTTGGCATCGATGATTGTGAGTTCGAGTATTGGAGGCGTCCGAAATGGAACGGGGAGAGAAAGCTGATTCGACACGTACAGGTACTTGTAATCCGGCGAAAAGGCAATTCCGAACGGAGAACGGCCCGCTTCAAGTCTCTTGACTTCCTTGGACTCCGTGGTGTCCACGACGGAAACGTCGTCGGTGGCCAAATTGGCGACGTAGAGCCATCTTCCCGAAGGATCCGTGACCAGGCCATGAGGTTCCGCCCCGACCGGAATCGACTTCGTGACTTGCATGTGCGCCGTGTCCACAACTGAGATATTGTCATCCCAGCGGTTGCTGACATAGAGACGGCTTTCATCGGGACTGAGCGCCAGGCCGAACGGGTGTTTTCCTACCTGCACGCTTCCTACCACCTTCCGCAAGGCTGTGTCGACAGCGAGCACTTCGCCGGTGTTTTCACACGAGACGAGAAGGCGCCGGCCGTCTTTGGTAATGGTCATTTGAATCGGTGATTTGTATAGGCTATCTTCCGGCTTCGCGTACTGGGCTCGCCTGCCGGCATCGTGCGAAAACTGCGCGAAATCGCCGGAGAGGCGATTAAACGACGCCAGTGCAATCATCGACGCTGCAGCCAAGAGCCAGATCCGCGCTTGTTTCATCATTACAATAGGTACCCCAGAGATTGCAGATTGCGGATTGCGAATTGCGGATTATGGATTCGACTCTTCAATCCGCAATCCGAAATCCGCAATTGTCCGAGATCATTCCTGGGTCTCAAATGAGCGTGACGCACCGCAAGTGCGCTATTTGTTCGGCCACAGAATATGGGGCTCAGCTCTTCTTACTGCGTCCGAGACCCTGTTTTCCGGAGCCAATTCCTTATTCTCATGGCATCCGATGCATCCCCGACTGGTACCGCGGCGAACCCACATCCAGCGAGGCATGGTCTGCAGGACGATGCCTTTGTCGTTCAGCAACTGGATGACAAAAGGCGTGTCCGCAGGCACCTGAACGAAAAAGGACCCATCGGCTTCGACCGGCGCTTCGCCGATGAGACGAGTACCTGCAGCCGGATTTTGCTTCGACGGGCCTTTCTCTCCGCCTGCCAAAGCCGGGATGCCCTCAACAAAGCGGACTTTCTTTACTTCGCCTTTCTTTATCTGCTGCACTTGCGGTTTGTCCGAGTCGAAGACGCTCAGGCAGTGCAGGTGCCCCCAGTTGAGCGCATCAACCACCGCGCTAATCAGCCCTGTTGGCTCGGGTCTCGAAACCAGAGGCTGAGCGTCGATATCTTCCCACTTCGAATCATCAAAAACCTTCTCGCTCGGTACGCCTTTCTCAAAATCGAAGAAGTATATCCCGTAGCTGTCCTTGCCTGAGGAATACGAAACCAGGAGCCTGCCATCCGGAGAGGGATGCGGGAACAAGTAGCGGCCGCTGCCGCGGCTGAGTGCTTCGTAGCTGTGCAGAGGACGGCGGAAATAAACGCGCGCGAGTTGTCCTCCGCTGTCGTTCAGATTGGCAGATTCCACGAAGACCGAGGTGTGGTCGGGCATCTCACAAGCCATCGTCTTCAACAGCGCACCCTGCCCGCTTCCGCAGAACAGATTCAGGCCGGTGCCATCCCAGTTCGCGGCCAGAAGGGGATACTTCTCGGGATTGTCTGCGTACTTTTGGCGGCTGGTGAACAGGATCCTGCCATCCCGGAGCACCGTAGGCGAGAAGTCACTCGAAAGATTAAATGTGGTGCGCCAAGTCACGAAACCGCGATCAGGGGTGGGCTCAACGTTCGTGGCATACAAAGACGTTGCCGGCACTGCGCTGCGCTCCTGGTAAGTTCCCGCTGCGTTGGAGGTGAAGGTGATCCAGCGTACTTTATCCTTGAAATCCGGAGGCGTGATCGAGCTCATTGCCAGGTATTTAGGCTCGCGGCAGTCGCCGAAGTTCTTCGTGACCTGCCGCTTGTTTTTGCCGTCGGCGTCCATTTCCCATATGTCCCAGTTATCCTGCGGCGTGCGCCTTCCGGCGAATAAGAGGCGCTTGCCGTCGAAGGAAACCGAAGGGTCCGCGGCGGCGACGAACTCGGGAGTCAGGACAGTGGAGGAGCCGTCGGGTGCCAGCAGCGCGATTCGGCTGCCATTGTCTGCGGCGGCATTGAAAAGGAACCTGCCATCCGGCTTTGTGTGCGCCTCGGTGCGGCACGGTATCTGCGTCAATACCAAGCTGTACTTCCTTTGACTGGCCGAACCTGGAATTCCAATTTGTGTGGCCACTAAAACAAAAACAGCCGGAACCGATAAAAGGAGCATCCTTCGTGCAATTCGTGGCTGCTTTTGATTCGTGCAATTCGTGGCCTTCTTCATGGCTCGGTCATCGTGAGGAACTGGTTCACTTTGACGTCTTTCAGTTTCTGAACCTGTCCGTTGGGCCACTTGACTGCGATCTCGTCCACCTTGCTGCACTTGCCGAGTCCGAAGTGGAGCCTGGGATCGTTCTGGGACAGGTAGCTGCTTGCGGACATCTTCTCGTCTACCTGCGTCAGATCGGCGGCGCGCACGGTGACCTTCGTTCCGACCCCGTCCCTGTTGCTCTTTGTGCCTACGAGCCTAAGCGTGATCCAGTTGTTCCGGTTCCCGCCGTCATTCCTGAGAAGCCTGGATGGCTGGTCGATGTTGAGGACAAAGAAATCCAAATCCCCGTCATTGTCAAAATCGCCGGTTGCGAGGCCTCTCCCCACACTCCTGGAATCGAAAAACGGTCCGGCGGCCCTCGAGACATCGACAAAGATTCGCTGTCCGTTCAAGCCTGCGACGTTGCGCATCAGAAGGTGTTCCTGCTTTTCAGAGAGGCGATGACCGTCTCCGTTGATGATGAGGAGGTCCGGGTGGCCATCGTTGTCAAAATCCATGAGGTCGCCGCCCCAGGACCAAAACTGGGCACTAGCTTTGGCGAGGCCAACACCTACTGAGACGTCTTCGAAGAGGCCGTTCCCAAGGTTTCTGTACAATGCTATGTTTCCCCTCGCCGGGACCATGAGGTCCAAACGGCCGTCTCCGTCGAAATCCGCGAACTTACCACCCATCGAGGCGACGGCATTGCCATGCTGGCCGAAGGCGACGCCGGACTCTATACCCACTTCCGAGAAGGTGCCGTCGCCGTTGTTGTGGTAAAGGTAGTTCTCCATTGCGTCGTTGGCGACGAAGATATCGGGCCAGCCATCATCATCGTAATCGGCGGCAAGCACACCCATGGCCCTTCCTTTTTTAGTAATTCCTGCCTTGGCGCTGACGTCAGTGAATGTCCCATCGCCGTTGTTGTGATAAAGGACCGAAGCTTGGCCGGGGTAGGAGAGAGGGCCAGGGTACATGTCTGCTTCATAATAGAGACGATACTTCGGGTCGTACTCAAGATAGTTGCCGACGAAAAGATCCAGGTATCCATCCCTGTCATAGTCGACCCAGACAGCACCTACGCTCCACCGACCACAGGCGACTCCGGCTTTGTCGGTGACGTCGGTGAATGTGCCGTTGCCGTTATTGTGGTAGAGGATGTTTTTGCCGAAGTTGGTGACGTAAATGTCAGGCCAGCCATCGTTATCATAGTCTCCCACTGCGACCCCCATGCCGTATCCGGAGGCAGCGACTCTGGCTCTCTCGGTAACATCTTCGAAAGTTCCATCGCCTTTGTTGCGGAACAGATGGCTGGTGGTTTGCACGCCCTTGAAAGGAGACTCCGGGTCGCTGTACCCCTCGAGGTAACGGCCGTTCACCGCATAAACATCCATCAGGCCGTCGCCGTCATAGTCGAGGAAGGCGCAGCCGGAGCCCGTCGCTTCAAGGATGGAAGTGATCTTGTCGTCTCCCAGACAGTGCTCGAATACGATCCTAGACTGTTTGGTGACGTCGGTGAATATCGGCTGAAGAGCATTCTGCTGGGCAGAAATCGGTGTAGCGTGGTACTCAGTCTGATCTGCCGGAAGGCGGCATCCGACGCAAGAAAAAAGGATTAGGGCTAAGGACAGGCTTCTTGTTCTCATTTTTAAAACCATGCGGGCCATGGGGCCAGCCAATCCAGGATATTCAGGGAGGGCTCCCGCGGAGTCGGTGCGTCAATCCCGTGCGCACCCATTTCATTATGCCTACCGTCTCCCGACTGCCACCGCTACTGCTTTGAGCTCGTGCATCATGAGCTCGAATCTGTCCGGAGTGAGTGACTGCTCTCCGTCACTTAGAGCCTCATGCGGTTTACAGTGCACTTCGACAAGCAAGCCATCGGCTCCCACAGCGACGGCGGCCCTGGCAAGCGGAGGTACCATCCACGAATGGCCCGTTCCGTGACTTGGATCCACGATCACGGGAAGATGGCTGCGCCTTTTTAACATTGGCACGGCGTTGAGGTCCAGAGTGTTTCGTGTAGAAGTCTCAAAGGTGCGGATTCCTCGCTCGCAAAGGACTATCTCATGATTACCTCCCTTCATCACATATTCTGCGGCCTGCAGCAACTCCTCGATCGTGGCGCTCATGCCCCGCTTCAACAATACCGGCCTTTTGACTCTGCCTACTTCTTCCAAAAGAGTGAAATTCTGCATATTGCGCGATCCCACCTGCAGCATATCGGTATAGCGGCAGACCGTGTCGAGGTGGCGCGCGTCCATCACTTCGGTGACGACCGGCAAGCCGGTTTCCGCTCGAGCCTGAGCCAATAGCTTGAGTCCCTCCTCTCTCAACCCGTGAAAGCTGTAGGGGGAGGTGCGAGGTTTGTAGGCTCCTCCCCTCAGCACTTTGGCTCCGGCAGCCTTAACAGCCCTGGCTGTCGCCATTAGTTGTTCCTCGCTCTCGACGGCGCAGGGTCCTGCCAGGACAACAACCTCGGCGCCGCCGACCGGGATCCCGCTGACATCCACGACTGTGCCTTCGGGCCTGGCCTTCCGGCACGCAAGCCTAAGGGATAGATCCGTTGCTATCTCCGAAGGACAACTGTCCAGCACGTTCGATTGTCTGCTCATAGCTAGTTTCCTAGCCCGCAACCATTAGGGCGATCACGTGATGGATCTGTTGTGTGCAGTAAACGGCCGATCAGCCCGGCCGCATGAATCAGTGGATTCTTTAGCATGCATCATTTGCCAGGGATTGCGCATAACTATCCAAGCACTTCAGCTGCTCTTGAAGACAGCGATCGCTTCGATTTCTACCAGCAAATCTTCACGGCAAAGCCTGGCCTGAATGCCGGTGCTTGCCGGCAGAGGATCCAGCTCCAACCACTTGAAAAACGCGGTGCGCACCTCGTTGAAGTCCCTGTAGTCCCGCTCGATGTCTCTCAAGTAGCAGGTCGCTCTCACGATATCGCGCCAGGTTGCTCCTTCCGATGCCAGCAGCTCGGTAATGTTCCGATATGTTCTCCAGCATTGAGCGCGGAAGTCGCCTGCATGAGCGGTAAGACCGTTTTCATCCACACTGGCGGTTCCGGAGATGAACAGCATGGTGTAATCGCCCAGATTAACCCGCATGCCGCGCGAGAAAGAAGAGGGCCGCGGATAGTCGTAGGCTTCGTTGAGCACCGAGCCAGCCTTCATCTCATGCTTTGCGACAGGAGCGTGATGCTGCTCGCAGACCGGTGGAAGCATGTACGGCTTATTCAGGGCATCCACCGGCAGCATCCCGATGGCTGTTAATTCCTCCAGCTCTCCCTCAGAGAGTTTCTCCAGACAAACCGGCGATAATTCCGCTGTTTTGCTTATGGTAGTTGACATTGATTGCATACCCATTTGAGAGGTTTGTGTACCACTGCTTGCCTGAGATAGCTCCCCTGTGTCCCTCCAGAGCCATGGATAGGGTGCATATCTTCAATCTGAACATGACTTGGCTATGGCAAGTCCTGTGCCAATTCATTGAGGTTCGATTGCTGCATGGAAGATGTGTGATTACAGTAGCTTGCAGTCTCTGCGAGATCGTGCCCAAACAGGAGAGGGCTGCAAAATGGGACTCTGCTGAATGAAGAGTGGCAAATTGCGACCCTAGAGCCTTCCTCGAAAGGATCCCGCGGCACGGATGCGGGGTTCAATCCCGATCACTTCTTGTCATTTCTTTTTCGAGCGGCCATCCATTTCAGGCAGCGTGACGCCCAATTCTCTGAGCTTGCGGAACAATGTGCTCTTGTGAATTCCGAGTTCGCGCGCCGTGGCCAGCCGATTGTAGCGGTTGCGCTTCAGCCCTTCCATGATAGCGCGGACTTCCACGCTCCTCAGGTCCGATTTTCCCGTAGCGGTCTGATCAGAACCAGGATACGAGCCGGTCAAATACACCGGCAAATGATGCAGTTCAATCGAAGGCATCGTGCAGAGAATGTGGGCGCGCTCCAGGATGTTCATCAGCTCACGGATGTTTCCAGGGAAATCGTAGGACTGCAGAAGAGCCATCACCTCACCTGTAACACCGGTGATATCCTTGCCGTACTCAAGATTGTATTTCCCGATAATTCGCTCGACCAGCAAAGGTAAGTCTTCTTTCCGCTGTCTCAGCGGAGGCAGCTCCAGAGTCACTACGTTAATCCGGTAATAAAGGTCGGAACGAAACTCACCTTCCTTTACTAGCTCTGCCAATGACCGGTTGGTAGCTGTGATGAAGCGAGCCTCGGTTCTCTCCGACACCGTTCCGCCCAGCGGGATGTAGGTCTTCTCCTGCAGAACACGCAGCAACTTTACTTGCAGCGCAGGACTCAGATTGCCGATTTCGTCCAGGAAAATGGTACCCTCGCCTGCCAATGTAAACTGTCCCGGCTTGTCCTTTAACGCCCCTGTAAAAGCCCCGGCACGATAGCCGAATAGTTCCGATTCGAGAAGGTTTTCAGGCAGGGCGCCGCAATCGATGGCAATCAGCGGCTTTGCAGCTCGCGGACTCAACTTGTGAATGGTCCGTGCAAGCAACTCTTTCCCTGTGCCGGTCTCGCCTTGAATGAGGACGGTGCTATTGCTGGCGGCGATCTGCGGAAGCAGCTTCAGGATTTCCTGCATCTGTTCGTTGTAGCTGGCCAGCTCTCCCACTTCATACCTGGCTGAGCCATTGGACCAATCAGGCTCCGCAAAAAGGCTCAAGTGTTCGACTGTTGTGCGAAAAGAGCAGTCTTGCGTAGCGCGGCACGTGTATGCACTGGCCAGCCAAGCATTATCAGCACCTTCTTGACCCAGTGATGGCCTGGCGCCCGCTTCGCGGACAATGCTAATAAAAGCATCCTTACCTCCGAGATTGGTGCATCTCCAGCACACCTCAGCCCGGAAGGAAGTACCATCTTTACGGCGGTGAACAGTCTCCTGGAAAATGCCGCCGCAATCCTTTAGCGCGGCAGGAACACCCGCAGCGGCTGAAAATTCCGGCTCTACAATGAGGTCCCGGATGTTCATCAAGAGCAGTTCTTCCCGCGAGAACCCGTACGCTATTGCAGTCGCCTTGTTGACATCCAGTATCTTGCCGTCGGGACTTATCACCAGGATAACGTCGCGGGCTTGACCCGACAATTGCTGGAATTGCTGGAGTGAGGATTCAAGGCGCTTCCGGTCGGTTGCATCGGTCAAGATGCACACTGTGCCAAGGAGGCGTCCATTTGGATTGATGACAGGATCGGACGTGATTTGAAGCCACCTTCCTGACCGACTGATCTCAAGCGACTGACGGCCCCGGCTGCGCATGTTGAGAAAAGGGGAGCCAGCTTCGTCTGCTGTCGAATCGCAGGACAGCACATCCCGAAGCTTCTGCCCCACCATTTCCCTCGAGGTTTTTTTCATGAAGGACTCGCAGGCCGCGTTGCACTTGAGAATTCTGCCCTCGCCGTCAAGCAAAGCAATGCCATCCGCGACGGCGTCAAAAGTTGCCTGCCAGTATTGAAACAGCGGATTACGAGCGCCTTCGCTTTCTCTGACACGCAGGAGTGATTTTATCGTGGCCACGAGCAAAGGGGGTTCGACGGGAGAGGTGAGGTAACCGTCGGCCCCACCTTCCAATCCCTTGGTTCTATCGGAGCCCTTGGTGAAACACGCGGAGATCTGGACCACGAGAGTAGAAGCGGTAGCGGGATTGGATTTTATCTGGCGACACACCTCAAACCCGCTGATGTCGGGTAAATTGACGTCGAGCAGGACAACGTCCGGTTTGTGCCTTGCAATCAGTTGAAGGGCTTCCGAGCCGGTAGCGGATTCAACGACTTCAAATCCGGCGCGTTGCAGCGTGACGGTCTTGATGCGCAGGGAGTCCCTGGTGTCGTCGACGTTCAGCACGATGCTCTTCTTGGAGCCGGAAAAGCTCGGAGATTCCAAGCGTCCCCCTGGTAGATCCTAGTCAATCGCGATTCCTGAAATACCATTCGCACGCAGATTCTAGTATAGCTGCTTGCCACCGGTTCTGCTTCGAAATTGGAGTAGGTCCCGTGTCCCCTTAGAAGCTATGAAAAAATCGGAAAATCGGGGACATTCCGAATTTCCCGACTTGATCAGCTCAATCGGACGGATCAACCAGCGGTTGGTCTTTTCTATTCGGCGGGGGAAAGCTGGAAATTCGGAATGTCCCCGATTTTCTTCTAGGTTACGGACAGGACCTACACTTGAGGCGCCTTCTCAGGCTGAAAAAGGGGGAGGGAAACGACGAATGTCGATCCTTTTCCTTCGCCTTGGCTCGATGCACTCACTGTTCCCCCATGAAGTTCAACGATGTGCCGAACAATTGCCAACCCAAGTCCCAGGCCACCTTTTCTGCGCGACGTTGCCTCGTCGGCTTGGCGAAACCGATCAAAAGCATAGGGGAGGAACTCCGGATTCATACCCATGCCGGTATCCGATACCTTTATCTCGATGTAACCGTCGGTTTGCCCAAGTTGGACGGCGACTCGCCCCCCTTGAGGCGTAAATTTCACAGCGTTAGATAGGAGGTTCCAGACTACCTGCTGGAGCCGATTCGCGTCGCCGCACACAATCCCGTCCACAGGATTCAGATCAAGATCCATCTGGATGCCTTTAGCAATCGCGGCCAGCTGGATACTGTCCTGGGCAGACTTGATGATGCCATGCAAGTCGACCGGCCGTACGTCAAGATACAGTTTTCCGGTGATGATGCGCGAGACATCGAGAAGATCCTCGACGAGTTGGGATTGCAGTCTGGCATTTCTCTCGATCGTTTCATAGGCCTCGATCCGTGTCTCCGCTTCAAGATCACTGCTGCGCAGTGCATAGGCCCAGCCGAGAATCGGATTCAGCGGAGTGCGCAGTTCGTGCGACACGGTGGCCAAAAACTCGTCTTTCATCCGGTTGGCTGTTTCGGCTTCCTTACGGGCTTCTTGTTCCCGCTCCAGCAATCGGGTTCGCTCGGCCTGGCGCTCCCGCTCCGTTTCCAGCTCGTGCCGATAAAAACGGGTGGTCTCGTGTTTCCACCAAAAGCCAACCCCGATACCGGCGATCACTATCAACAAGGTTGTCACAATTGCGACCACCCAGGCCCGCTCTCGAATGGGTGTAAGGATTTCCGAAGAGTCCACCTTGGCGACCAAATGCCAGGGAGTTCCCGGAATAGTACGCAAGGCTGCCACAACCGGCACACCACGGTAGTCGATGCCCTCCATAACACCCACATTGCCTTGTACCACAACGGCAGCCGGCAGCCGAGAGGTGTCGAGCGGCAATGAGAACAAAAGTGCGCTGTTTTTCCTATGGCGAAGCTCGCTGAGAAAAACCACTCTATTCTGATCCTGCCTCACGATGAGTGATTCGGCCGTTTGGCTGGGGGTAGGCCAGGATTGGACAATCGGATAGAGGAACCGATATGGATCGATCCTCAGAACCATGATGCCTATGACGGTCCATCCGGCACGTGCCTTCAGCAGGAGCGGAATGTAGAGATCGAGTCGAATTCTCCCCTGAGGTTCTTTGCGGTACAGGTCGGAGAAGATGACCTCCCTGGAATTGAGAGCAGCTGCGAAGCAGTCCTGGTCACAGCGGCCGCTCAGATCGTCGCCCAGGGTTCCTAGCCGGAGCCTTTGCGCCGGGTCGAGAAGAAGAACACTGGCATACCCGTTCTGATCCTTGAGCGCCGTCATAAAGGCGAGGAGCGTCTGCGTCAGGCCGGGATCAGACGGATCGTTCAAATAGTCCTGAACCTGTTGCGCAACCTGCTGAGTGTTGCGGATCACAATGGCATCAGCCAATCGCTCCTTCCGCCAGGCCATGATCAGGTTTGCCTTGAGATCGGCTATGGCTGAAAGATCCTGCTGGATTTTGCTTTTGATCTCGGACCTGTCGCCCAGGTAGAACCGGTAGCCCATTGCGGTAATGCCAAGGGAGAGCCCCAAAAAAATCGTCACAATCACCCAGGGCACTCGATGCTTGGACTTGACTGAAATCATAGATATCTTGATAGCAACATCTTGCGCAAGCAAGATCCGGAAGTGGCTTCGTCTTCGAGATTCCTCGAGTCTTGGAGCCTTTGAGGGGACGTTTTAAAAGCTCACCTCAAAGGTTCCAAGGCGCGAGGTATCAAAAAAGAACGAACCAGACCGGATCAGCCTGCTTTCACGACGAGGCAATGGGTGACCGCATTCATGGCTCTGTCACCGTGAGGAATTGATTCACCTTCACGTCCCTCAGCTTCTGAACCGTTCCGCGCGGCCATTTGACCGTAATCTCGTCGATCTTGGGACGCTTGCCCAACCCGAAGTGAAGCCTGGGGTCGTTTTGTGAGAGGTAGCTGCTTGCGGACATTTTCTCGTCGACCTGCGTCAAATCGCCGGCGCGAACGCTCACCCTGGCTCCGATCCCGTCTTTGTTGCTCTTGGTGCCCACGAGCCTAAGCGCGATCCAGTTGTTCCGGTTTCCACCGTCATTGCGAAGCAGCACTGACGGCTGGTCAATATTCAGCACGAAGAAGTCCAGATCTCCGTCATTGTCGAAGTCGCCGGTAGCGAGTCCTCGCGCGACGTACCTGGAATCGAAGAAGGGACCGGAAGACCTGGAAACGTCCACGAAGATACGCCGGCCATCGGGGCCGGCCTCATTTCTCATAAGGAGTTGCTCCTGCTTCTCAGAGAGCCGGTGCCCGTCCCCATTCACGATCAGCAGATCCTGGTGCCCGTCGTTGTCATAGTCCATGAGATCGCCGCCCCACGACCAGAACTGAGCGCTGATCCTCGCCACGCCCGTCGGCACGGAAACCTCCTCAAATAGCCCGCCGCCGAGATTTCTAAAGACACCGATGTAATTCATCGCGGGAACGATCAGGTCCAGTTTTCCGTCACCGTCGAAGTCGGCGAAATCGCCTCCCATCGAGGCTACCGTGTTGCCGTGCTGGCCGAAGGCCACGCCGCACTCCATGCCTACCTCAGTGAAGGTGCCGTTGCCGTTGTTGTGATACATGTAGTTTTGCATCGCGTCGTTGGCGACGAAGATGTCCGGCCAGCCGTCATCGTCATAGTCGGCGGAGAGGACGCCCATGGCCCGGCCCTTTTTTGTGATGCCGGCTTTCTGGCTGACGTCGGTAAAGGTTCCGTCGTGGTTGTTGTGGTAGAGGACCGACATTTGGCCTGGATACGCGAGAGGCCCCGGATAGACATCGGCTTCGTAGTACAGGCGGTACTTCGGGTCGAACTCGAGGTAATTGCCGACGAAAAGGTCAAGATACCCATCCTTGTCGTAGTCAATCCAAATGGCGCCGGTACTCCACTGGCCGCAGGCGACGCCGGCCTTTTCAGTCACGTCGGTGAACGTGCCATTGCCGTTGTTGTGATAGAGAATATTCTTCCCGTAGTTGGTTACGTAGATGTCCGGCCAGCCGTCGTTGTCATAATCGCCAACCGCGACACCCATACCGTAGCCAGAGGCGGCGATCCCGGCCTTTTCCGTCACATCTTCAAAGGTGCCATCGCCCTTGTTGCGGTAGAGACGGCTGATCGTGCGGACGCCTTTAAAGCGCGAATCGGATTCGCTGATGCCTTCTAGGTATTTGCCGTTTACGGCGTAAATGTCCATTAAGCCGTCGCCGTCGTAGTCGAGAAAAGCACATCCCGAGCCGGTAGCTTCCAGGATCGAGCTGATCTCGTCGTCTCCAATGGTGTGCTCGAAGCGGATTCCCGACTGCTGAGTCACGTCGGTAAAGATGGGCAGATCGGCTTTCTCCTGGGCAAAGGCAAACACTAGAAACAGAGATGACAGCAGCGCTATCTTCCCGATTCTCATGACAACCTCATGGAATTTACGATTGACGATTTACGATTGACGATTGCAAAACAGCCGCTGTATTTTTCAATCGTCAATCTTCAATCTTCAATCTTCAATCCCTCGGCCAAATCCTAACCCCCAAAAGACGTTTGAAATTCTGCGCGTGTTGTACTTCCTCAGATAGTCGCGATGGGCTTGGCCGTTCGGGTAAGGTTCTGCCCTAGGATACCGCGACATTCCGTGGTAGGGCAAGGGTTCGACCGTGTCCGGATAGGCCGAATTCAGATCCATATCCTTCCCGAATCCGGCGGCGTATACGAGGAATGTACGCGTCCAGCCCTGAGGCAGCGGCGGCAACGTACGCGCCTCGAAGTCGAGCGTGATCGCATCCCCGTGGTGCATCACAACGTACATGTTATCCTTACCCTGGACCAGCGGCGTTACATCGCCGTATCTCGTGTAGTTGCCCACGTGGCTCTTCCACGGTGCGGTTTGCTCGCGCTCGCTGTAATTGTATAGCATGGGCTTCTTGCCGTCGGGGCTGAACTCTCTCGGGTATCCTCCCCAACCTAGCGTTGCCGCCGAGGCATTGAGGGACACCACCTTGGCCGGTGATTTTTCTTCGTACGTGTCCACGAGAATCTGATCCCAGTAGATTCTCATGTTGGTTGTGATCTTAACCCTGTGGTCTTTCCCGTTCAGGAATTTGCCCGTAAGATCGACCGTCATTGTTTTGGGCAGCCCGGCGGGAAAGCCCATGTTCTCCAGCGCGGCCACCCATTCTCCCTTTTCGTTCACCACCTGTAAATAAGGTGGAGTGAGGTGTATACCTGCTTGCGACGCCGCCAGATTGGATGTGGAATCTGCGTAGTCAATCCAGGCGTGCATTAGCAGCAGCACTTTCCGGGCTGATGACAGATCCCCAAGATCCAGAGTAATAGAGTGCTCCTCCGCATAGCCTTTGAAAGGGAGCAGCTTGAAGGCGTTGGGATACTTTCGATCGATGGCGCTGATTGCAGGCAGAATGTCGTTGCAGCGGCCGTCGGTGGCTTTGACCGGCGGTCTGGAGTCCTTCGTCTGATACACGCGAAACTCGGGGAAAGGTGGAGCGGGCATCAGCCGCTCATTCGGGAAAATGCGAATGTCCGACGGATGATCTATTGCCATGAGCTTGGCCTCGTCGATGAACATGACCTCCTCGAGCTGGTCATTCATCTTTATCGAGTAATAGCCGTCTTTGGCCTTCAGCTGCGAGGAATCGACGAGTATGTACTCATCGGGGTCCGTCTCGTTGTAGCGGCCGGGTGCTTCGAAGCTGCCTATGGCGCTTCCTCCGAGAAAATCGGTCACGAACTTGTAGCCCGTTCCGTCCCAGGCGTAGAGGATAGGGCAGGAAGTTCCCTTACGGTCTATCTGTTGAATTCGGGAGACCGTATCCACCTTGGGATCGAGTTCTGCCTGAAGAACACCCGTTGGCCAGAGTATCTTCAGAGAATCCACAACGGTTTGCCTTCCCAGTCCGAAGATAATTCCCGGATCTCCCTGGGAAAGGTAGCCTGGATGGCCGTTGACCTCCTGCTTTTGCCACATGCCGCTCGCTCGGATTTCGACCTTGGACCCGATGCCGAGCCTGTTATCGTTCAGCGCCGCCAGGTTCACCTTCAGATAGTGGTTGCGATTCCCGCCATCGTTGCGGAGCAGGAATGGCCGGCCTCCGCAGCTCGTCACCAGGACATCCATATCGCCGTCGCCGTCATAGTCGCCCAGCGCAATGCTTCGGGGAGATTGAATGCGAAGGGAGGACAACCCTGCCTCGGCAGACACGTCCGCAAACTGCCCGTTGCCCAGGTTCCTCAGCAGATAGCAGCGGCCGGCCACCTCGAATATGTCCTGATACCCGTCGTTGTCGTAGTCCAAGAAGTTTGCAGTCCAGCCGATGCGCGCCAGTCCCGGGATCACCGGGAATCCTTTGGGCACTAGCCTGGCAGCGGCGAACGACTGTCCACCACGGTTCTTTAAGAGCCAGCCGGCACTATCTCCTTCTATCACCGGGAAGAAGAAGTCCGGGAATCCGTCCCTGTTCAGGTCAGCGCATGCCATTCCGAAAAATGTGCGCGTTCCAGCCGCGTTGGTTTTGCCGGCGACGTCTGTGAAAGAGCCGTCCCGATTGTTACTGAACAGCCGGCCCGCAGACCCGTAGTTCGCCACGAAGAAATCGATGTCGCGGCTCTCGTTATAGTCGGTGAGAACCACGGCGGTGCTCTTGTCTTTTTCGCCTGCGACCTTTGTCTGTTCGGTGACGTTTGTGAACGTGCCGTCACCGTTGTTTCTGAAGAGCATGTTGGCCTGCCCGGTGAAGTCGTCCGGGAAGCGGAATGTATTCTTCTGCGGGGGTGAATTCAAATCCACGAAGTCTGTGACGTAGAGGTCGAGGTCCCCGTCGTGGTCGTAGTCGAAGAATATGGCGCTCAGGCTCCACTTTCCGTCGCTCCCGCCGACGCCGGCCTTGGCGGTGACGTCTTTGAACTTTCCGTTCTTTTCGTTGCGGTACAGAACGTTTCGTCCGTAGTTTGTGATGTAGATGTCGGGATAGCCATCGTTGTTGTAATCCCCGGCCGCTACTCCCATTCCCATGCCGGCGGAGCTCAGACCGGCCTCTTCCGTAACGTCGGTGAAGGTGCCGTCGCCTTTGTTCCTGTAAAGAGCGTTGCGCGAGTGAGACGGGTCAGGTCCGCAATTGACGAGGAAGATGTCCATTTTGCCGTCGAGGTCATAGTCAAGAAACGCGGCGCCGGAACCGAATGCGGGGACCAGGTTCTTTTCGGCCCACTCCTTTGAGTACTGGGAAGCTTTCAGATCTTTGGAGAGCACAGCGGCGGCAATTTCCGGGGCGGGACCTCCGTGAGTGAAGCGGATGCCGGCGCTGGAGGCCACATCGGCGAAGCGCACGCCCGGCTTCTCTGCACCGACCTCGGTGCGCGGGACTTCAACGTCGGCTACTGCGATAGCGAACTTCCCTTCATCCTGATACTGCGATCCCATCGACCCCATGGGGCTGCCTACCTGCTCCTCGCCCCTGAGTTCCTTGAGCTTTGCCATCATTCCTTGGGCTTCTTCGCGGCGGCCGGAGCGCATGTACGCCTGTCCAAGGTTGTAGATCGCGGCGAGGTGCTTGGGTTCGACGCTCAGCACGCGCTGAAAGTAGCGGATGGCCTGCTCGTAGTCTCTGCCTCGCAGGGTGATCAGCCCGAGGTTATAGTTGGTTGCCGTCTCCTCTGGATAAGCCATCAGAACCTGCTCGAATTCCTTTTGTGCCTCGTCCCGCTTGTTTTCCTTGTTGTAAATCAGCCCGAGCATGAAATGGGCATTGGGCTGCCTGGGCTCCAGATTGAGGGCCGCCTTCAGGGATTCCATCGCTTTCGGATAGTTCGAGTCGTAGTAGAGCGCGATGCCCAGGTTTACCAGCGCAGGCACGAAGTCGGGTTTGAGTTCCACCGCTTTCTGGAACTGCTCCGCCGCACGGCGGTAGTCGTACTTTTCGAGGTGGGCGACACCCCGATTGTTTAAACGCAAAACCTGGGCAAGGACGGCCTCCTTGGAACCACTCTTGCTAATGCCCTCCTGTATGCCGACTCCCGGTTTCTCGCGCAATAAAGCGTAAAACTGCGTACGTGTCGACAGGGCGTGGCAGCCTGCGAGAGCGCCAAGGATAAATATAAATCCAAGAGTTTTTGCCTTCATGTCTCGTTCCACATGGCGGTGGGGTTTAGTCGAGTGAACCGCGCACTTCAGTCTTGCGGGAGCATTTACCGCCTTCCGACCGCGGCCGCGACCGCCTTGAGCGCGTTCATCATAAGCTCAAAATTGTCCGGGGTGAGCGACTGAACTCCATCGCTTAGGGCTTCCTGGGGCTTGTAGTGCACTTCGACCAGCAAGCCATCAGCCCCAACGGCGATAGCGGCTGCAGCGAGCGCGGGCACCATCCACGCATGGCCGGTGCCATGGCTCGGGTCAACGATTACGGGAAGGTGGGTGTGCTTTTTCAGCATCGGGACAGAGTTCAAGTCCAGTGTATTACGTGTAGATGTTTCAAAGGTGCGAATGCCTCGCTCACAAAGGATGATCTGGTGGTTGCCCCCCTTCATTACGTATTCCGCGGCCTGGAGCAGCTCTTCGATGGTTGCACTCATCCCGCGCTTCAGGACAACCGGCATCCTGCAGTTGCCAACTTCCTCCAGAAGCGTGAAGTTTTGCATGTTGCGCGAGCCCACCTGGAGAATGTCGGCGTAGCGGCTGACCAAGTCAAGATGGCGTGCATCCATGACCTCCGTGACAACCGGTAAACCAGTCTCTTCGCGAGCCTGGGCCAGGAGCTTGAGGCCCTCTTCTTTCAGTCCCTGGAAGCTGTATGGGGAAGTGCGCGGTTTATAGGCGCCGCCCCGCAGGATCTTGCCTCCGCCGGCCTTGACTGCCCTCGCGGTGGACATAATCTGATCTTCGTTTTCGACCGCACAGGGACCAGCCATGACAACGACTTCCGGACCTCCCACCGGGATACCATTGACGACGACAATGGTTCTCTCCGGGTGGGCCTGTAGGCTGGCAAGCTTGAGCGGAGGCCTGATGACGATTTCCAGTTCACAGGGCTCCATAAAATCGGGTTTTTGGCTCATAACAGAATCTCTCCCTGGCAGAGGAGCACGATTCGATGGCCCGGCGCTTGAAGTAGAACTCTGACGGAGATCGTGGCCTTGGAAGCGAGACCCTGCGGACGACAGATCAGCATTGGGCCCGGCATAATCGATACTTTCTCCGATGACGTTCCGGAACGTATCCACTTCTGCCAGTACGGCTTGGAATCGGTCCAGGGTCGATTCGGCCCAGCATTCGGCAGGACGCGGCAGGTGCAAATCTGACAAATGCTTGATTGCTCCGCGGTCCGGTTCGAATATCACCAGCCGGACGCACGGGACCGGCGGGGTCTGCCTTTTAGCGGCCTAATATCATGGCCTGCTCAAGTACATCCCCATCACCGGCATCAAGCGTCCGAAACGCATACATTTAATGCGCCACAGTTTATCCGAAATGATCCCAATTTGCTAAGACTAATCCTACTTGGTCTTAAGTATGGCAATGGCTTCGATCTCGACCAGCAGGCTCTCCCGGCAAAGGCGGGCCTGAATGCCTGTGCTGGCCGGGAGCGGATCGAGACCCAGCCAGGTGAAGAATGCCGTGCGAACCTCATTAAAGTCCTTGTAGTCCCGCTCGATATCCCTCAGATAGCAGGTCGTGCGCACGACGTCGCGCCAGGTGGCTCCCTCCGATTTCAGGAGCTCTGTGATGTTGCGATACGTCCTCCAGCACTGTGCGCGGAAATCCCCGTCATGCACGGTCTTGCCGTTCTCATCCACACTGGCTGTGCCCGAGATCAAAAGGAGACTGTAATTGCTCAGCTCGATCCTGAGACCGCGCGAGAATGACGATGGGTGAGGATAATCATGGGCTTCGTTGAGAACCGCGTTTGCCCGTACGGCACGTTTCGGCACAATCTCATGACGCAGCTCGTTGAGCGGGGGCGGAATGGAGGGGAGAACTTGACCATCCTCGGACAACATTCCCAACGCTGTCATTTCCTCCCGTTCGGCCTCGGAGTGTGCCGCCACTGATGCCGGCGACACCTCAGCGGTTTTGCCCACGATGTCACTCATATTGCCTATCCTCATAATGCGTTAATCGCGCTCAGAATCGATGATTCTCTTTTGACCAATCACAATAAAGGCATATCCACTTCGCTCTCCTATGTGCTATATGTAGTGGGTGAACGAGCAAAGCGCGCACCCGGTCGGTGGGGTGGACTACCCGCGAACGCTCCAGGAGTTCGACACCTGGTTCGCGTCGGA